>Ga0307517_10000487_pt1 | contig 68165 bp, 51 predicted proteins | sample 23_EM_MG_FD_194515 | JGI IMG/M metagenome (GOLD analysis project Ga0307517, IMG submission 194515) | Populus trichocarpa ectomycorrhiza microbial communities from riparian zone in the Pacific Northwest, United States - 23_EM | ecosystem: Host-associated > Plants > Roots > Unclassified | place...
ACAGCGCTTAGTGAGGAGCATGCCAGCAGGAAGCTAAACAGAGGGCAAACAACATGCTCCCGTGTCTTAAGGTCGCAAAATGCGACTTTAAGTTTTCGCGTGCCAGCAGGAAGCCAACCGGAGGCCGTGTTAGGGATATCCGCGAATAGCCCGCCCCGCAAGGGGAACGCCACAAAAAAAGGATGTCTCCTATCGAATCACCCTTTGTATCTGAAAGTTAATCAGCTATCTATTGCCTTAGCCGCAAAGCCGGGGTTTGCCGGAGCGGCAAGCTACCGGAGCGGACAGATGGAAATGTAGCCGGAGGCAGGTTGAAGACCCTCGTGGCAGCATCATAATCCAGGGTCTTCAGCTCCGAGATGGATAAGGTCTGTCCTCCGTCCCTGACGCCATTGATCAGGGTCTTGCCCGGGATGACCACGTAACGGAAATTGAAACCCGAATAATCCACGAAGTCGGAAATAAGGTCGATGGCGCCCACATAGGTATAAGCCGTCATCAGGGCTTCTGCATTTTGGATAACGCTGTCCCCATTGGGATCCAATCCCTGCACATACATCAGGACGAGGCCCCTGTCCATGATGGCTTTGGTGATGGCTTTAGCCGTGATCTCCTGCCCGAAAACGGAATCGCCGCTGTTGGGGTCAACGCCCAGCAGGGACATATTCAAAGGCGTCCAATTGGAATACAACACGCTGTCCTTGGCGGAGGCGCTGTTATTGTTGTTGCTCTTAGAGCAGCTGAACATAGAGATACAAGCGACCAACAGGGCCAGGGGAAAGCAGCAGTGTTTTAGTTTTTTCACGATTTTACATTTTTGGATGAAAAGATAGGGCCCATCGGGGGCAGTCTACTAGTATTATACGTGGTAATGGCAAGGTGAGTTGGTCCGGATCGGTAAAAATTACCTTTTCTTCGGGCTATTGTCCTTCCAATGCCAGAGATGCAGGCAGGCATAGGTCCGGAAAGGGCTCCATTTTTCGGAAATGCGCAGAAGCTGGTCCCGGAACGCCTTTTTATCCGCCCGGTCCAGCTTGTACAGGCGGATCATCGCATTCTGGATGCCCAGGTCATCGATAGAAAAGATATCCTCCCTCCCCAGGCTGAACATCAGCAGCATTTCCGCCGTCCACCTCCCCACGCCCTTTATCTGCGTGATATAGGCGATCACGTCGTCATTGTTCATTTTCCCCAGCTTGCGGTGATCCATGCCCTGCTCTACGGCGAACTGCGCCACATTATGCACGTAACGGGTCTTGGCATTGGACAAGCCGATGGAGCGAAGGGTCTCCAGGGGCGTGGCCAGGACCTCCTCCGGCGTAGGCGCCTTGCCGCCATATAAATTCAGGAAACGTTTATAGATGGTATCCGCCACCTTGACGGACAGCTGCTGGCTCATGATCGAGCCGATCAGGTACAGGGGAAGGTCTTTCCGTTTGGTCAGGCGAAAAGGCTCGTGCTGTTCGATCAGCTTTTTAAATTTCCTGTCCCGGGACAGGTGAAGCAGGTAGTCCATGAAAATCTGTTTAGCGCTTTAGCTGAACGAAAAGCTCATCCTGCCGTCCTTTTCATCCTTTATCACGATCCCCAGTTCCAGCAACTGATTGCGGATCTTGTCGGAAGTAGCGTAGTCCTTTCTTTTCTTCGCATCCTTGCGGATATCGATCAGCAGCTCGACCACCCCGCTCAGCTTCTGGTCGCCGGCGGCCGACTCTTCCCTGAGGCCGAAGATCTTTTCCAGGTAATCCGTGAAATAGGTCTTCAGCAATTCCAGGGTCTTCGTGCTGATGGCATCGGGCTGGATCTGGCCGTTGCGGATGGAATTGATGACGGGCACCAGCTCGAACATATTCGCCAGCACCTTCGCCGTATTGAGGTCATCGTTCATGAACTCATCGAATTCCAGGAGCAGCTTGTTCACCTTTTCGTCAAGGGCCGCATCGGAAGCCGCCGTGCCCGCGCCTTCCAGCTTTTTGAGGGTCTCATACGCCTCCCAGAGACGCTTCAGCCCTTTCTCCGCCGCCTGAAGGGCTTCGTTGCCGAAATCCAGGGTGCTGCGGTAATGCGTCTGCAGGATGAAGAAGCGGATGGTCATGGGAGAATAGGCCTGTTGCAGCATGGGATGGGTCCCGCTGAACATCTGCGTGAGCATGATCTGGTTGCCATAGCTCTTGCCCATTTTCTTACCATTGACCGTGATCATATTATTGTGCAGCCAGTAACGGGCAGGGACATGCTTGTTGCAGATCGTGCTTTGTGCGATCTCGCTCTCATGGTGGGGGAACTGCAGGTCCATGCCGCCGCCGTGGATATCGAACTGTTCGCCCAGGTATTTGGTGCTCATCGCGGAGCATTCGATGTGCCAGCCGGGAAAACCCTCTCCCCAGGGACTTGTCCAGCGCATGATATGTTCGGGAGGCGCGGCTTTCCAGAGAGCGAAATCCTGGCGATTGCGTTTCTCGTCCTGGCCATCCAGGTCGCGGGTCGTCTCCAGCAGGTCGTCCAGGATCCTGCCGCTCAATTTACCGTAGGGATAATGCCGGGCATATTTTTTCACGTCGAAATAGACGGAGCCGTTGACAGCATAGGCGTATCCCGCCTCGATGATCGTCCCGATCATATTGATCTGCTCCACGATATGGCCCGTCGCCGTGGGCTCGATGGAAGGGTCGAGGTTATTGAACTCCCGCATGGCCCAATGGAAGAGATTGGTATATTTCTGCACCAGCTCCATCGGCTCCAGCTTTTCCAGGAAGGCTTTTTTAGCGATCTTATCCTCCGCCTCCCTGCCCTCTTCCTCGAAATGGCCGGCGTCCGTAATGTTGCGGACATAACGCACCTTATAGCCGAGATGCATCAGGTAACGATAGACCGTATCGAAGGTGATAAAGGGCCGTGCATGCCCCAGGTGGCTCTCACCGCTTACCGTAGGTCCGCAGACATACATGCCTACATGACCGGCCGTGATCGGCGTGAAGACCTCTTTCTGGCGCGTATACGAATTATAGACTTTCAATTCACTCATACCTATGGGTGTTCAAATTTTCCGAAGATACAATATTACGACGTTTTTGCTGTGTCATTTAGGGTAATTCCAGGTCGGCCAATACGGGATTGTGGTCCGAATACGGCAGGGAGAATTTACGACACTGCAGGACGGGAAGACGGGGATCGGCGAGGATATAATCGATCCGCAGCGTAGGCGACAGGTGCACATAGGTGCGACCGATGCCGAAGCCTTTCCGGATGAAGGCATCCTGCCAGTCACCGCGGATCTTAAAATACGTGTAGGAATTAGGAATATCGTTGAAATCACCGCAGATGATGCCCGGGTAGGGGCTTTGATCCAGCTGCTTGCGGACCTCGATGGCCTGCTCGGCCCTGCCGCGGGAGGCATAGCGGAGCTTTTTCACGATGGACCGGGACGCCTCCAGGATACTGTCATCCACGTTCTTAATGATCTCGACATCATGGAAGTCCTTACTATGGAATAAGACGGATTGCAGGTGTGTGGCAAAAACCCTTATCGTCGTGTCACCTACGCGAATATCCGCGGCGATGAGGCTTTCCGTGCTCTTATATCCCCAGGGTTTTGCAAAGGGCAGGAGCATGGTATCGGTAATGGGATAGCGGGAGAAAATGATGACACCGGCCTCGATGATGCCATCCCACCGGCGATAATCATGCGAAAAGAAGTAGTAAGGATAATGAAGCCTGTCGCGGATATAGGCGATATTGGAAGGCGCCTCTTTGGGATTGTTCGATTCGGCAAACTCTTCCAGGCAGAGGACGTCCGCCTGCTGCGCGCCGATGAATTCCAGCATCTTCGGGCGATGGCCGCTGGCGCCTCTTTTTTTAGTGGTATACTCATCGAAGCTTCGCACGTTCCAGGTAAGGACACGCAGGGCGCGGGGTGCTTTTTGCTGTTTGAAGGCGGCCCCGGGATGAAAGGCGAAAAAGCTATGGATATTCGGCCAGCCGATGAGCAGGGCCACCAGGGACACCCATGCCCAGCGACGCCCGGAAGGGATGAAGAGCCAGCCCACGAAAAAGCCCGTTACGATCAGTATCAACAGGGGAAAAATATAACCCAGGATAGAAATGAACCACCATTTCCCCGGATGCAGCCAGGCATTGGCGCAGGCCAGCAGGAAAAGCAAGATCGCCACCAGGTTCAGTATCACGATCAGGCGCCGGGTAAATGTTCGAAGCGTCGACATGGATGGCCGAAGTTACAAATCTTCTTCGTCAGCGGCCCGTTTAAGGATCTCTTTTTCCTCCTCCGTGAGGAAACGGTAGCCCTGCTGGTTGATCTTGTCCAGGATCTCGTCGATACGCTGCTGCGTGACATTGGGGATCTTTTTGAAAGGCTGGGTGCCGGAGACCTTATAATAGAACCGGTCCTTGGGCGACCGGACGGCCTTTTTCTTATTGGGATTGAAAAGATCATTGCACCAGTCGAAGAAATTATTCATCCACAGGCCCCAGTCATGCCCATTGCGCATCTGGCGTATAAAGAGAAAGCCGATGCCCGCGCCGGCCAGGTTGGCCATATAAACGCCGGAATCGCCATATTCGATGGAGGAAAAATTGATCAGCAGGAATACCAGGGTAAAGATCCAGATCGGTATGCCCCCATTGATCATAGGGAAAATACGGTAATCGGGCGCTACCGTCGTCGCAGCGACGGCAATGGCCACCACCGCCGGTCCAGCCCCTATGAGCGCTGCGGAGCCCCCCGGCTGCAGCTTATGAAGGAAAAGATGGGTCAGCAGGTAGACGGCGGCGCCGGCCAGGCCTCCGTAGAGGTAGAGGGGCGCCAGCTTACGATTGCCTGTAAGGTCCTGCATGATATAGCCAAAACCCCAGAGCCAGAACATATTCGCGATGAAACGGAAGACACGGTCGTCGGAGAACATATAGCTCAGGATCGTCCAGGGACGGACGGATAGCTTATCCAGGTCGGCCGGCAGGATGAACCAGCTGAAAACGGTGGTAAAGCCGCCCGTATTCCCGGACGGGCTCAGGACATAGACGACATAGATGAATTTAAGGATCACGAAGAGCACGGCATTGATCGCCACCAACTGTATCAGCGCGTTGCCATCCTGCCCCAGCGTCATCCTTTTGCGATAGCTATCTTCCATTGCGCGCATAAATATTAGTTATGAAGTTACAAAATGCCACCCTTAAAACGGGCGGGCGGACGGATTAGTGTATCTTCTTTAACAGCCGGGCAGGGCAAAGGGTTTAGTAAAAATTACGCCGGTTGCTCTTGCCGCGGTTCCAATAGATGACCATCAATAATCCTACCAGGCCTCCTCCCAGGTGAGCCCAGTGCGCCACATTATCCCCTGCGGAATTGCGGACCCCGGAGAACAGCTCGATGGCGGCATAACCCAGGACAAACCATTTGACCCTGATCGGCACAAAGAAATAGAGATAGATAAGGCTATTGGGGAATAGGTAACCAAAGGCGGCCAGGCAGCCGAAGATGGCGCCGGAAGCGCCTACCGTCGCCCCATTGATCTTAAACTGAGACGAATAGAGCAATTCCTGTTGTTCGTCGATGGGCAGCAGGTGGAACTGGTCCATTAAGGGCGCCATTTCCGTATAGAGGACCGCCAGGTGGCAGACGGCGGCGCCCAGCCCGCAGACGATATAAAAGGTCAGGAACCGTTTGCCGCCCCAGAGGTTCTCCAGCACGCTGCCGAACATCCAGAGGGCGAACATATTGAAAAAGATATGGTCCCATCCGCCGTGCAGGAACATGTAGGTGATCAGCTGGTGGGGACGGAAATAGACCGAATGGATGTCGTGCAGAGCAAAAAGCTCCGTCATACGCCCATCCACGGCAGCGCCCAAAGATTGCTGGGCCAGGAATATCAATGCATTGATGATAACTAAATTCTTAATAACTGGCGGGATCATCTGGAACCCGCCCGGGCGAAATTCTGTCATAGTTCTTCCGTTATGTGTGCACGCTGTGCTTCCGGCAATGCGCCGGGCAGCTTCGATATGCAAATTACTACTAACAAGGGAATTCTGCCTACCAGCCTTCCCAAACTGTTAATTTATTCCCATTATCCGCAAAGGCCGGGCCCGGGCTAGCTCCTCAGCTTCAATTGCACGACATTTTCAATATGATGGGTATGCGGGAACATGTCCACCGGCTGGATCCTGGTCACCGCATAGCGGGCGTCCAGCAGGTTGAGGTCCCGTGCCTGGGTAGCCGGGTTGCAGCTTACATAGACCACAGTGGGCGCTTCCATCTCCAGGATCTTCCGTACCAGCTTCTCATGCATGCCGGCCCGGGGAGGGTCCGTAATGATCACGTCCGGGCGGCCATGGGCGGCAAAAAACCCATCGTTGCAGATATCTATCACGTCCCCGGCAAAGAAATGGGCATGCCCGATGCCATTCAGCTCCGCATTTTCCTTCGCATCATCGATGGCCTCGGCGATCACTTCCACGCCCACCACTTTCGCCGCCTGGCGGCTGACGAAAATACCGATGCTGCCCGTACCGCAATAAAGGTCATAGACCGTCTCCCTGCCCGTCAGCTCCGCAAATTCCCGGGTCACCTGGTAGAGACGTTCGCCCTGGCGGGTATTGGTCTGAAAAAAGGATTTGGGACCGATCTTGAACCGGAAGTCCTCCATCTTCTCTATGACATATCCTTTCCCATGATAAGTCTGGGGGGACAGGTCGTTCATACTGTCATTCCACTTGGCATTGATGGTATACAGCAGGGTCGTCAGGGAAGGGAATTGCGCCAGGATATGATCCAGCAGGCGTTTGCGGGCGTCTTCATCCTCGTAGCCCAGGACCAGGTTCACCAGTACTTCACCCGTAGTGCAAACACGCAGCTGCATGGTGCGCAGCCAGCCCTCATGCGATTTGATATCGTAAAAACTATGCCCGTTCGCGATGGCAAAATCCTTCACGGCATGACGGATCCGGTTCGTTGGCTCTGCCTGCAGGTAACAGGTATCTATATCCACTACCTTGTCGAAGACGCCCCTGGCATGGAAGCCGGCGACATTCTGTTCCGGCGTGATCGCCGCGTCGTGGAGCTCGGAAGGCAGGAGGAACCTTTTGTTGGAAAACGTGTATTCCATTTTATTGCGATACTGCGTCGAGTCGGGAGCCCCCAGGATCGGCAGCATCGGCGGCAGCTCCACTTTCCCGATCCGGCTGAGGTTGTCGGCCACCTGCTGCTGTTTGTAGAGCAACTGCTTATCATAGGGCAGCATCTGCCAGCGACAGCCTCCGCAGACGCCGAAATGCGAACAGAAAGGCTCTACCCGATCTGCTGAATAGCTATGCCAGGCCGTGATAAATCCTTCGGCCCAATCCTTCTTATTTTTGAAAAGTTTAACATCTACCACATCGCCCGGTACGGCATTGTCGATGAAGATCACTTTCCCGTCCACACGCGCCAGTGATTTGCCTTCCGCCGCATAATTTTCCACCAGGACCTGCCGGAGCACGATATTTTTATTTTTTCTTTTCACCGTGCAAAAGTAAGGAGTAATTTAGCGTACGTATGAACAAAATCCTTTTGTCCCTGCTGACCTGCATGTTCCTTGTGAAGGCCTGGTCGCAGGACGGGCACCGTATCCAGCTCACGCTGAAGCCTTATAAGAACAGTAAAGTATACCTGGGCTATTACTACGGTAAATTAAAAGCCCTCGCGGATTCCACCATGCTCGACGAGAGCAGCAAAGGAGCTTTCACCGGCAAGGAAAAACTGCCCGGGGGCATCTATTTCGTCGTATCGCCCTCGAAGGCGATCCTTTTCGAAGTGCTGATCGACCAGCAGCAGCATTTTTCCATTACGGCCGACACGACCAGCCTGCCCGCCAGCGTCGTATTCGCCGGCTCTTCCGACAATACGATCTTCCAGGCCTATACCCGCTATACCGCCCAGACCGGCGGAGAGATCAATGCCACCCAGCAGGAGCTGGCCAGGGTCCATACAAAGGCCGATAGCACCCGACTCTACAACAAGATGCGCAAACTGAACGGCGAGATCCAGCATTACCGGGAAGACCTCGCCACCAAATATCCCAGTTCCTTCCTCACCGCCCTGTTCCATGCCCTCCGGGAGCCCACCGTCCCGCCGGCGCCCAAACCGCAGCCCGGCGGCAAGATCGACAGCCAGTTCGCCTATCACTATTTCAAGACCCATTTCTGGGACAGCATTTCCTTTACGGACGAACGGCTGCTCCGCACCCCCATCTTCGAACCACGGCTGGATAAATACTTCAAGGACCTCGTCCCCCCGGACGCGGACTCTATCTCCCGGGAAGCGGATTGGATGCTGCTCTACTCCCGTACGAACAAACCGATGTTCCAGTTCCTGCTGGTGTATTTCGTACAGAAATACGTGAACCCCCAGTATATGGGACAGGATGCCGTCTTCGTCCACCTCTTCGAGAAGTATATCAATACGGGACAGGCGGATTTCTTCACCGAAAAATACCGCCAGTTCATCAACAACCGGGCCTATAGCCTCATGGCAAACCTGATCGGGCAGCCGGCGGCCAACCTGCAAATGGTCGACAGCTCGGACAAGCCCAGGCCCTTATATGGCGTGGAAGCCCCTTTTACCGTCATCTGTTTCTGGGACCCCACCTGCAGCCATTGCAAGGTGATCGTGCCGGAGGTGGATTCTATTTTCCAGGCCAAATGGAAGCAGGAAGGCGTGAAGGTCTACGGAGTGATGGTGGATGGCGGAAAAGAAGCCTGGAGCCAATTCATTAAGGATCACAATTTAAAGGACTGGATTCACGTTTATGAGCCTAAATCCCAGGCAGATGCAGAGGAAGCCGCAGGGAGACCCAGCTATAAACAATTGTACGATGTATACCAGACCCCTATTCTCTATTTACTGGACAAGGATAAACGCATCATAGCTAAAAAACTCTCATTCGATCAATTGGATGAGGTTATAAACCTGAAACTAAAGCATGCAAAACCGAATTAAAAGTACGCTGCTGTCCTGTACCCTCTTTCTGGCGCTTACCACCGTATCCGCACAAACGCTGTTCTCCTGTGCAGGCCAGCCCGTCTCCAAAGAAGAATTCCTTAAAGCCTACAATAAGAACAACACCGGCGAAAAAGCTACGGAGAAATCCTACCGGGATTACCTGGAACTGTATATCCGCTACAAGCTGAAAGTAAAGGCAGCCTATGACATGAAGCTGGATACCGTACAGGGCCAGTCCGCGGAACTGCAGAATTTCCGGTCGCAGGTAGCGCAGAGCTATATGAGCGAAGACGAGAGCATGGGCGTTCTGGTGAAAGAGGCCTTCGGCCGGGGACAGAAAGACATCCACCTGGCCCATATCTTCATCCCTTTTCCCAGGAACCCCAGTCCCGCCGATACCGTCCGGGCCTATGAAAAGGCCCTGATGGCCTGGGAAGATCTGAAAAAGAAAAAAGGATTCGCAGAGACGGCGCTCGCCTTTTCGGAAGACCCCTCCGTTAAGAAAAACAAAGGAGACCTCGGCTATATCACCGTATTCACCCTTCCTTATGAACTGGAGGGGCAGGCTTATTCCCTTGCCCCGGGTCAATTCTCCAAGCCCTTCCGCAGCAAGGGAGGCTACCATATTTTCAAGAACCTCGGAGAAAGAAAAGCCCTGGGCAAGGTAAAAGTCGCCCAGATCCTTTTACCCCTGCCGCCCGGCGCCAGCGACGCCCTCCGGGCCTCCGTCCGGCTGAAAGCGGATTCTGTTCATAACAGCCTGCTGAAAGGCGCCGATTTTGCGCAACAGGCCAGGCTCTACAGCGGCGATAACCTCTCCTACCAGAACGGCGGCGAGATGCCTTTGTTCGGCCCCGGTAAATACGATTCCGCCTTCGAAGCGACCGCCTATGGCCTGGGAAAAGATGGAGACATGAGCAGGCCCTTCGCCACACCCTACGGATTCCATATCCTTAAACGCATGGGAAGATGGCCCTTCCCCGCTAAATTCGATAAAGAGGTCGCAGAGAACCTGAAGCAACAGGTAACAGACGACGCCCGCGTGGAAGTGGCCCGCAAGGCCCTACTCAAAAAGATCTGGAAGGACGCCGGCCTGCAAAGAGCCGCCTATTCAGAAGAAGACCTCTACGCCTTTACCGATAGCGTCGTTAAGAATAAAGCAATGGCCTCCTACCGCAACCTATCCTTTTCCACGGAGCTGTTCTCTTTTTCCAAACAGCGCTATACGGTGAAAGAATGGATGGATTTCGCAAAAGCCGTCCGCACCAACCGGCCCAATCTCGCGGGCAAATCTTACAGCGAACTCTTCGATCTCTATCTACAGACCGTATCGCTGGACTATTATCGTGATCACCTGGAGGAATACAACGCCGATTTTGCGTTTCAGCTGACAGAGTTCCGGGAAGGCAACCTCCTGTTCGAGATCATGCAGCGGAAGATCTGGGACAAAGCCTCCACCGACAGCACAGGCCTTCGCAATTATTATGAGGCCCATAAGGACAAATACTGGTGGGATGCCAGCGCAGACGCCCTTCTTTTCACCTGCAACAATGAAAAGACAGCACAGGATCTGAAGAACAATTTCGCCCGGAATATTACGGACTGGAAATCCATTACGGATAGCGCCGGCGCAGCCGTGCAGGCCGATTCGGGACGTTTCGAGCTGGCACAGATCCCCAATACAGCAGGCACCCCCCTTACCTCCCGGCAGTTCACGTCTTTCCTAACCAACCCATCGGATAAGACCGTGAGTTTTGCGTATGTCCTGAATGTTTATAACGAGAAGGCTCCCCGAAATTACCGGGACGCGCGCGGTTTTGTCATCAATGACTACCAGGTATTTTTGGAAGACAAATGGATCGGCGATCTCAAAAAGAAATACCCCGTTGTCGTGGATGAAAAAGTATTCGCGATGTTGCCTAAGTGAGTTACCCCATTATTTTATATTTCCGTGACCGCGCGGGCTGTTATTCAACGGCGCTGTTCGTGCTCATGGGCCATTGCAAAGCCCTTCTTCATCCCATTTTCAGCGAGGACATATTACCCCAACAGGAGCAACAACAAATATGGATCGTGGACGGGTGGGCTAGAACGTCGCCTTCACTACATTCTCGATCACCTTGGGTTTGCCGAGTGTGTAATAATGCAGCACCGGCACACCGGCCTTTTTCAGTTCCTTACTCTGCTGTGTCAGCCATTCGGTGCCAACCTGTTCGATCTCCTTGTCGTCCTTGCATTTCAGGATCGCGTTGGAGAGGTCTGTGGGCAGGTCGACATGGAAGACCTTGGGGAGCATGCTGAGCTGCTTCCGGTTGGTGATGGGTTTTAAGCCCGGTATGATGGGGACGGTGATGCCCTGTTCGCGGCAGACCTTTACGAAGTCGAAATATTTCTGGTTGTCGAAGAACATCTGGGTGGTGATATATTGCGCACCGGCCTCTACCTTGGCTTTCAGGTACATGAGATCTGTGTCGAGATTGGGTGCTTCGAAATGTTTTTCGGGATAGCCGGCGATGCCGATACAAAAATTGGTCTTCCCCCCATTCTTGATGTCTTCTTCTATATAAACGCCCTGGTTCAGCAGGACCACCTGTTTGAGCAGGTCGATGGCATAGCTGTGGCCGTCTTTTTCCGGCTCGAAGGAGGATTCATTCTTCGCCGCGTCCCCGCGCAATACGAGGACATTGTCGATCCCCAGGAAGTGGAGGTCGATGAGGGCGTCTTCCGTCTCCCGTTTGGCGAAGCCACCGCAGATAAGGTGCGGTACGGCGTCTACCCGATAGTGGTTCATGATCGCCGCGCAAATGCCGACGGTGCCCGGTCTTTTACGGACTTCCACCTTTTCAAAGGTTCCGTCCGTCTTCTTCTTGAACATCGTCTCGCTACGGTGGTAGGTGACATTGATGAAAGAGGGCTTGAATTCCATCAGGGGATCCAGGTGATCGTAGATAGAGCTGATCGTTTTGCCTTTCAGCGGGGGGAGGATCTCGAATGATACCAGGGTACCTTTTGCTTGCTGTAAATGTTCTATAACCTTCATGGGCCTCAATAATATAATTCCGCAAACATAATAGATATCCTTGAAACCTAATAGCTAAGTCTTAAAACACCTATAAATTTCCTCTAATAAGCTTGCAGGCTGGAAGGAGGCCCTTATTTTTGCCCAAATCATTCGCATTGAGCAGCCTGACCATTCATTCACAAGACCTTGTAAAGAGCTATCGCAACCGCACCGTGGTGAACCATGTATCGGTCAAGCTGGACCAGGGTGAGATCGTAGGATTGCTGGGGCCCAACGGGGCCGGGAAGACCACCACTTTCTATATGGTAGTGGGGCTGATCAAGCCCGACAAGGGGGATGTGTTCCTGAATGATATCAATATTACCCGGATGCCGATGTATAAAAGGGCGCAAATGGGCATCGGCTACCTGCCCCAGGAGGCTTCGGTGTTCCGGAAACTAAGCGTGGAAGACAATATTCTGGCCGTCCTGGAAATGACCAAACTGACCCGGGGGGAGCAGAAGGAAAAGCTGGAAGCGCTGCTGGACGAATTCCACCTGCATCATGTGCGCAAGAACAATGGGGATTCGCTCAGCGGGGGGGAGAGAAGGCGGACGGAGATCGCCCGGGCCCTGGCCGTAGACCCGAAATTCATCCTCCTGGATGAGCCCTTCGCCGGCGTGGACCCCATTGCCGTGGAAGATATCCAGGCGGTGGTAGCCCGCCTGAAATACCGGAATATCGGCATCCTGATCACCGACCACAACGTCAACGAGACCCTTTCTATCTGCGACCGGGCCTACCTTCTGATCGACGGGAAAATATTCAAGCACGGCACGGCCGAAGAGCTGGCAGAAGACGAACAGGTCCGGCGCCTTTACCTGGGCAAGAATTTCGAGCTCAAGCGGAAGGACTACCTGCACGAAGAAGCCAGAAACAACGCCGAATCGGAGTAATCTCATTCCGTAGTTCTTTATTTCCTGATGATTCTTTATTTTGCCCCCGTATGAAGCTTCTCAGTCCTGCCATATCGAGATTAGCCCGATTCCGCCTTTGGAGGATCGAGCAGTGGATGCAGAATCCGGTGGCTGTGCAGCGGGAAGTCCTTCAGCATCTCGTCACGTCGGCCCAGTACACGGAGTTCGGCAGGAAATACAATTTCTCCAAAATCTTCTCCATACGGGAGTTCAAACAGGCCGTTCCGATCCACGAATACGACGACCTGAAGCCTTATATCCAGCGGATCATGAACGGGGAAGAGAATATCCTCTGGAATACCCCCATCAAATGGTTCGCCAAGAGCAGCGGCACCACCAACGACAAGAGCAAGTTCATTCCCGTTAGCGAAGAAAGCCTCCGGGACGGCCATTATAAGAGCGCCAAGGATATCCTGACCCTCTATTATCATTTCAATCCCGACAGCGACCTGCTCACCGGCAAGGGGCTGGTGATCGGGGGCAGCCATACCATCAACCAGGTGAACGAGGATGTCCAGTATGGCGATCTTAGCGCCGTCCTCCTGCAAAACTCACCTTTCTGGGGCCACTGGCTGCGGACGCCGGAGCTCAGCATCGCCCTGCTGGATGAATGGGAGGACAAGATCGAGCGGCTGGCCCGCAATACCATTCCCGAGAACGTAACCTCTCTTTCCGGGGTTCCCACCTGGAGCCTGGTCCTGATCCGGCGCATCCTGGAGATCACCGGCAAGAGCACCCTGGCCGAAGTCTGGCCTTCTTTGGAGCTGTATATCCACGGCGGCGTCTCCTTCGACCCCTACCGGGAACAATTCAGGCGCCTGATCGGCAAGGATATCCATTATCTCGATATGTACAATGCCAGCGAAGGGTCTTTCGCCGCCCAGGCAAGTCCCGGGGACGATGGCATGCTGCTGTTCCTGGATCACGGCATCTTCATGGAATTCATGCCCGTGGAGGAATATGGCAAACCCAATCCCGAGACGATCGGCCTGCAGGAGGTGGAGCTGGGAAAGAACTACGCTCTCGTGCTGAATACCAATGGCGGATTGTGGCGCTACCTGCTGGGAGATACGATACAGTTCACCTGCCTGTCGCCCTTCCGCATCCGGGTCAGCGGCCGGCTGAAGCATTTTATCAACGCTTTCGGAGAGGAGGTCATCGTCGATAATACGGATAAGGCCATCGCCATCGCCTGCCAGAAAACGGGCGCTATCGTCAGCGATTATACGGCAGCTCCTGTGTACTTCGGCGATACGGGCAACGGCGCGCATGAATGGATGATCGAATTCGAGAAGGAGCCGGACAATGCCGGCAAATTCGTTGTTGAGCTGGATAGCGCCCTCCAGTCGCTTAATAGCGATTACGAGGCCAAACGACATAAGGATATCGCCCTGGGGATGCCCATCCTGCATATATTGGAAAAAGGCGTTTTTTCCACCTGGCTGAAGAGCAAGGGAAAATTAGGAGGCCAGCATAAAGTGCCCCGCCTGTCCAATGACCGTAAATATATCGAAGAGATCAGCGCTCTCATCCCGGTTCCTCCTGCCGGATCAGCAGGGTAATAGCGATCAGGCTCACAAAGGAAGAAGTATAGAACAGGTACAGGTAGGGCACGTCTATCAGGTTATAAAAAATGACCAGGCTGATCTTCAGCGTCGCCAGGGGAATATTGGTGATGGGGGTGACCTGCCGGCGACGGCGCGCGTGGCAAAACAATACAAATAAAAAGGGGACGAGAAAACTCAAGGTCACCAGTAGACCGTGGAGAAGGGCTATGCCTTTCGGTCCGAAAAAGCCGGCAAAGCCCACGCCTGTGCGGAATACATCCGGGCTATCCTTCCATACGCGGCCGGCAAATTCAACATAATTCCCCGGCAGCCTGGCCAGCCGCCAGAAGGTCTGCCAGCCGACGGGCAGCAAAAAAAGCAATACGAAACATACCAGTCCCATGCTAATGAAGATCAGGGTTTGTCTCCATTTCTTTTCCAGGACCAGGTGAAGGAGATAGGCCGGGATCCAGCCTACCAGGGCATACCTGCTCAGCATGCAAAAAGAAGTAGCGATCCCCGTAAGCCAGGGATTGCCGGATACAAGAGCCAGCACCAACACCACATAATAGGCGATGACCACGCCTTCTTCGGCCACACTGATAATGCCGGGAGTATTATCGGCCAGCAGCCACCAGAATAACAGGAAGGCTAGCACGCCCGTAAAAAAAGAAAGGTACCGGTGGGTATCGGGGCGATAAATAAATATGAATACGCCGAAGGAAAAGAGCAGACCGGCCATCGTGACCCAGCGGATATCGATGCCCAGGGCGATGGCGGGCACATAAGGCAGCCACATGGCGGGAAGATAAATAGGATAAATACCGTTCCAGATCCAGGGGATGATATCATATACCTGCTTATGATGCCCCGCGATGAAGCGTTCGCCCATGACCTTTATGACGGGCAGCATATCGGCATTGTTGATATCGATGGGGATCTCTTCGAACCAATAGCGGCACCAGGAATACATGGCCAGGGCCAGGAGCGCAATAATGACCAGCCGGTAGTGATTGACATGGCTGTTCAGTCCCGGCTTTCCGGGGCCAGGCAGCTGTATGGACGGGAACAGGGGCAGGAGGAAGGCGATGCCCACGCCGGCGATGAAATAGACGATGGATAGAACAGGCGCCCAGCTCCCGATCTTCAGGAACCAGGTCACACTGAGCGTTTCAACCAGAAAAGCGATCAGAACAGCCGTTATCAGTTTTTTTTGGCGGGTCATAGATGGAAAGGAAAAGCAAATAAATATATTTTTTACCAGCAACGCGCATGAGTTTATATATTTGATGCCATAATCACGCAAAAATGAAACTACTGGAAGGGAAAGTTGCGATCGTCACCGGCGCCAGCCGCGGTATCGGGGAAGCGATCGCCATTAAGCTGGCAGAGCAGGGCGCACAGGTAGCGTTCACGTTCCTGAGCAGCGAAGAAAAGGCAAAAAACCTGGAAGACAAACTAAAGGGCCTGGGTGTAAAGGCCAAAGCATATAAGAGCAATGCGGGCGTCTACGCGGAATGCGAGACCTTCGTGAACGACGTGCTGAAAGAGTTCGGGGCCGTCGATGTCTGCGTGAACAATGCCGGTATTTCCAAGGACAACCTGTTATTGCGCCTCACGCCCGAACAGTGGGACGAAGTGATGGACGTCAACCTGAAAAGCGTCTTTAATATGACCAAACAGGTGATCCGTCCCATGATGAAGGCAAGAAAGGGTTCGATCATCAATATGAGCTCCATCGTCGGCATCCGCGGCAATGCGGGCCAGAGCAGCTATGCCGCCTCCAAGGCCGGCATTATCGGGTTCACCCGTTCCATCGCGCTGGAACTGGGCAGCCGTAATATCCGTTGCAATGCGATCGCACCCGGCTTTATCGAGACAGATATGACCCATTACCTGAAAGACGGGGACGCCTCGAAGGCTTTCCTGGAAAAGATACCCCTGGGACGTTTTGGCAGCGCCGAAGAGATCGCCAATACCACCCTGTTCCTGGCCAGCGAACTAAGCTCCTATATTACCGGTCAGGTCATCAGCGCCTGCGGCGGACTGAACATATAAAATTAAGTGGCATATTAAGTTTTCATAAAGATTGCCTTTACTAATTTGTTAAATGCCCATTTTTTTGCCTTATTCTCGCCGGCGAAGTTTATTTTTGTGCCTCTCAATGATGATAAAAAAGCTCATAGCCGTATTTCTATTACTGGTATTATCGATACAGTTATTACCATTGAAGCAGACTATTGCCTGGTTGCTAGGTGGCCAGGCCACAGAAGAGTTGGTGCATTCCGATAATACCGGCAAGGGAAGCGGTAGCGGCGATGACCTTCACAAACAGTTTTTGCCCGTTTCTTCTCCTGCCCTTGTTCAATCCCTTTCTTTAAGCGCCGACGGCAAGCTTTCTCTGGAAGCCCAGGGCCTTACAGGCAGGCATGCAGACGATGTCCTTACGCCTCCCCCCAATTGCTGAGTTCCACTCTACGCATTTCCATTTCCTGCCGGCGCTGCTGATGCCCGGTAAAGGATTGTATTTTCCAAATCACTCTTTGCTTTCCGGGCAGGGCCTGCCCGGAAGGTCAACCTCATCCTGGGGATAAAAAATTAATTGCACATGAATAACGATAAGAACTTTTTCCGGCATGCGGCGACGGATATCCCTTCAGCCGTGGTCGTATTTCTCGTAGCGCTACCACTCTGCCTGGGCGTAGCGCTGGGCTCCAATGCCCCCCTATTCTCCGGCATCATCGCGGGGATCGTTGGCGGGATCGTCATCGGCTCGCTCAGCGGGTCTTCCCTGAGCGTAAGCGGACCCGCGGCCGGGTTGACGGCCGTTGTGGCGGTGGCCATCGGCAAGATGCCCGTTTATGAGGCTTTTCTCCTTTCGGTCGTCATTGCAGGTATCCTACAGGTAGTCCTTGGCTTCCTGCGGGCTGGCATCCTGGGGGACTATGTCCCCAATGCAGTGATCCGCGGCATGCTGGCCGCCATCGGCATCATACTCATCCTCAAACAGCTGCCCCACCTGGTAGGGTATGATAAGAATTTCCAGGGGGATGAAGCCTTTTTACAGATCGACCGGAAAAATACTTTTTCCGAGCTGGGGTATATGATCAATTATATCTCTCCCGCGGCGACCCTCATCGGGGTCATATCCCTGGGCCTCCTGTGGCTGTGGGAGCAGAAGTTCTTCAAGAGCCGGAAGCTGTTCCGCTATATTCCCGGTCCGCTGGTCGTGGTCGCCGGGGCCATCCTGCTGAACGAGGCGTTCAAGAGCAGCGGGAGCAGTTTCTCCGTCGCTTCCCAGCACCTGGTCAATCTGCCGGTAACAGAAAATGCCGCCGCCGTCTCGGGCCTGATCCGGTTCCCCAGCTGGGAACACCTGGGAAACATACATGTCTGGGTGACGGGCCTGACGATCGCGATGGTGGCGAGCCTGGAAACCTTGCTCAGCATCGAGGCCGTCGACAAGCTGGATACCTTCAACCGGCGGACGCCTACCAACCGGGAATTAAAGGCGCAGGGCGTCGGCAACCTGCTGTCCGGGCTGCTGGGTGGTCTGCCCATCACTTCCGTGATCGTGCGCAGCTCCGCCAATGTGAATGCAGGGGCTAAAAGCCGGTTGTCCACGATCCTGCACGGGCTTTTCCTGCTGCTCAGCGTGCTTTTCATACCAGGGCTGCTGAACATGATCCCTTTGAGCGCACTGGCCGCCATCCTCATCGCTACGGGCTATAAGCTGGCGAAGCCGGCCCTGTTCCGGGAATTCCACCGCAAAGGATGGGACCAGCTGATCCCTTTCTGTGTAACGATCGTAGCGATCCTGCTATCGGACCTGCTGATCGGGATCCTTATCGGGATGGCCGTATCCCTTTTCTTCCTGCTGCGGAGCAATTTCCATTCGGCGGTCATGGTCGTGCATGACGATAATAAATACCTGATGCGATTCCGGAAGGATGTATCTTTTCTCAATAAGCCGATCGTGAAGGACCGGCTGGAGGCCGTGCCTGAGAATTGCTACGTGCTGGTCGATACGACGCGCGCCGACTTCATCGACAAGGACGTGATCGATGTGCTCAACGAGTTCATGCGTCATGCGCACCTGAAGAATATCAAGGTGGAGATCAAGAAGAGTAATTTCAAGGCCCTCCATCAGCTGATCGGCGAGCCACCGAAAATAAATGAAAAAGCAGCCTGACAGACCCTATTTTTGTAAAAGAATAAAAACAATAAGATGACTCCCATAGAAAAATTATTACTGGAGAACAAAGCCTGGGCGGCGGAAGTAAAAGCGGACGATCCCGGATATTTCGAAAGGCTGGCCCACCTGCAAACGCCTCAGTTCCTTTGGATCGGCTGCAGCGACAGCCGCGTGCCGGCCGACAAGATCACGGGTACACAACCCGGTGAGATCTTCGTCCATCGCAATATCGCCAATATGGTCGTACATACGGATGTCAACCTGCTGAGCGTATTGGACTATGCCGTGACCCACCTGAAGGTGCAGCATGTCATCGTCTGCGGTCATTATGGCTGCGGGGGGATCAAGGCAGCCATGACCAACCATGATTATAAATATGTGCTCAATATGTGGCTGCGGAATATCAAGGACGTGTACCGGCTCCACAAGGAGCAGCTGGACGCCATCGCGGATGAAGAGCAACGGACCGATCGCCTCACGGAGCTGAACGTCAAGGAGCAGGTGATGCACCTTGCCAAGACCTCTATCATCCAGCGGGCCTGGAAATACGAGCAGCGGCCGCGCCTGCATGGCTGGGTCTACGGACTGAAGGACGGGCTGATCAAATCCGTCTTTGAAATGGATTCCAGCGAACATATCGACCCGATCTACGAGTATGACGATCTGTGAGGTGAGTAGTGAGTGGTGAGGTAAGTATATAATATGTATATATAAAGGGGCGACCGGTGGCCGCCCCTTTACTCTCTCATGTGAATGCATCACTACTATTTAGTGATCCATATTTTTGTGGCCAGCTGGTCGGAACCATTGGTCTCTGCAAACCAATTCTTATAGTTATAGGTCTGTTCGGACGCGGGGTACTGTACGCGCTGGTAACCGCCGTAGGTCTGTGTGTAATAGGCGGCATTGGCGGGGTCCATCGGCGTTTGGCCTCCCGTTCTTTTCAGCAGGGTCCAGGCTTCCCAGGGCTGGCGGAAAAGGTCGATCCATTCCTGCGCATAGATCAGTGACAGGGCCGAGGCCGCGTCGAATTTTACTTTCGGATTGTTCAGCAGGGCATTCATGGCCGTGCCGTCCGGCAGGCCGGCAGGCTTATTCACCACCCATATGGCGGATTTGATGGCCTGGTTCGTCCAGAAATTCACGGAAGCCGTAATGCCCGCGTTATACTCCGTCTCCGCGGTGGTCATATTCTGCGCGGTCCCGGCGATGCCGCGGGCATAGATCTCCGCTTTCAGGAAATGTACTTCCGCGGCCGTCATGAACAGCTCGGGGATATTCTTATCCCGTCCCCAGTAATAGTTAAAGTTCGCATACTGATTGACCGTAGGAGGTGTGCCATTCCCATTCTTGTTGGTCCAGTCGACGTCGCGGATGCCGTGATTATACGGATCGCCGCCGTCCGTGGTGGCCGTCACGGGATTTTGCGGGAAGGGCACCCAATTGCCGGCATTATTCGGCTCGAAGAAGATCGCACAACGGGGGTCGAAGATGCCGCTGCCGTCCTGTGCGTTCGTGGAAGACATCATCTGCCACATGGTAGTGCCCATTCTTATACGGGTCTCCGTTCCGAAAGAAAATTCCCTTCCACCCAGGTCGAGGTTGGGGATATTGGCAGGATAGAGCCCGATATTATCCGTCGTATAGTCCGATAGCAAGGGTTTGGTAAGCGCGTCCGCTATCTGGGGCGTGGCCGTCGCCGCGTCCTTGTCGTACATGGTGAGCGCCACCCGCAACCGGAGGGAGTTCGCGAATTTTATCCATTGGGGGATATTGTTCAGCAATACCAGGTCGTTGTTACCCAGGGAGATCTGTTTGGCATCCGTGGCGTTGAAATTAGCAACGGCCCATTGAAGGTCGGCGAGGCTGGACTGATAAATGGTCTGCTGCTTATCGTAGGACGGAGAAAAATCTTCGGCCTTGTCATTGAGGGCCTGGCCTGCTTTCGAAAAAGGTATGTCGCCATAGAAATTGGAAAGCTTGATGGCCTCATATGCTTTGAGGGTCTTCACCATGGCCTTCAGGTTCGTGTAGATGGTCGTGTCGGGGGCGGCGGCGATGGCTGCCATCATTGCCTTGTAATTGGAGAGGTTGTGATAGAAATTATTCCATTCATCGCCGGGTCCTCCGTCATAAGAATAATCCGGCCTGGTATAGACCATGCCCTGCTGGGTGATGGGATACCACCAGGAGGTGGAAGTACTCTGATCCCCGTAGCTCAGCAAAAGGTTGCCGACAAAGGCAACATAGATCTGCTGGGGGGTGGCGTTAGGCGACCCATTCCAGGGGGCATTGATCTCTTCGAATTTCTTGGTACAGCCGCTGGCGACGGACAAGATCAAAACGACGCCTGCTATTTTAAGGGCCAATTTATTTATTTTATACTTCATGGTTGATCTTATTAATCTTAAAAAATAAAAATGCATCCACTAGAACCCGGCCTTTACGGAGAACCCGAAAGAGCGGACGCCCGGTAATTGGGCCCATTGGATGCCTTGTGCGTTCCCCGTGCCATTGATCCCCTCGGGGTTCAGCTTGTCAGGCAGCCGGGTGAACAGGTAGAACAGGTCGCGGCCAATGAGAGAGACGGACAGGTTCTGGAAGATCCCGGTCTTGCTGACCAGTTCCTGTGGCAGCCGGTAGGTAAGGTTGAGCTCGCGCAATTTCCCCCAGCTGTTCGTGAAGATGGAATTGCTCCTGACGAGCGGCACATTGCTCCAGGACTGGTAGTTGCCTGCATATTTCCACCAGGAATTCACGACAGCGGTATTGGGCTTGCCGTCCGGGGTCACGCCGGGAAGGATCACGCCTACATTCGCCGTCGAGTTGTCGGGAAAGGTATAAGGCAGGCCATGTCCGTCGCGTTCGTATACCGTCTCGGGCGCTTCGCCCTGTCCCATCAGCGAGGCATAGTCGGCGGACCAGATCTGGCCCCCTATCTTGAAATCGGTGAGGACGTAGAGGCTGAGATTCTTATAGTGGAAGGTATTGGAGATGCCTCCCGTGATCGTGGGCGTCGCATTACCGATCTTCACAAAATCTTTCGTGGTGGCGTATTGCGAACCAATGACATTTCCGCCGCCGTCCTTGATAAGGTTCACCACTTTTTGACCGTCCTTATAGAGGTAGTCGTATCCATAGATCGTCCCATAGGCGTCGCCGACCCTTGCGTTCATGGTGACACCGTTGCCGCCGAACCAGTTGCCGATGGGTATCTGGTCGATGCCCGGCGCGATGGAGACCACTTTATTCTGGTTGTGCGCCCCGTTGACGGTAATGTCCCAGCCGAAATCCCGGTCGTTGATCACTTTCGCATTGATGATGAACTCGATCCCTTTATTCCTCAGCGCTCCCGTGTTGATCGTCTGGTGGTCCGCACCGGAAGAAGTGGGGATGTTCACGCTCAGGATCTGGTCGTAGGAATAGATATTATAGTAGGTGAAGTTCAGGTTGATGCGGTTGTTCAGGAATCCCAGGTCCGTGCCTATTTCGTAAGACCGGGCCTGCTGCGGGTTCAACAGCGAGGCAGGCAGGGTGGACGGTACGGCCAGGCCCCCCGTAAAGCCCTGGGTGGTCGGCTGGATATAGTTGAAGATGGTCTGGTAAGGGATCGTGCCGTTGGCGCTCCTGGACAGGGCAAATCGTAATTTTCCATAGCTGAGCCAATTGCTCACGGCCCCCATTTTAAAGGCATCGGTGAATACGAAGCTCAGGTTAGCGCTGGGATAGAAGAAGGACAGGTTAGCCCTGGGCAGGGTGGACGACCAGTCGTTACGCCCGCTGAATTCCAGGAAGAGATATTTTTTATAGGAGAGGTTCAGGATACTGTAAACGGACTGGATCTCCGTCTCGCTGCGGTTCTCCGTTGCACGCGGGAAGGGATTGGCGCCCGCATAGTTCGTCAGGTTATAGACGAAGGGATAGAGGAAGGGGCCGGGATTATTGGAATAGAGATCGTACAGCTTATTATGATAGTAGCTGCCACCCACGCTGAGGCTGGCGTCCAGGTCAGGGAAGAGATCGGACTTATGTGCCGTCACCAATCCATCCAGGTTCACCGTCGTCGCCTTGGCCAGGTCATTGGAGTACGCTCCGCCGGCGAGGCCCTGCGCATCCGTGGGTTTATTCTTCGTCTCGAACTGGTGCGTAAAATAATCGATGCCCGCGTGCCCGGTGGCATTCAGCCAGGGCAGGAGGTCGGCCGTGAGCTTAAGGGACCCCAGGAGCTGATCGTGTGTGAACGTGGTATTATTCTGCAGGGTATTCCACCAGTAGTCCTGCATGCCCATGCTGGGATAGGGCGCGTTGGCCGTGAGAGTCGTGTTCTTCGAGCCGTCGGGGTTCAGGTAAAGGCCTCTTTCAAGCGCCTTATAATCCGCCGGCAGGCCATACATGGTGATATAGCCGGTGCTGGGCGTCGCATTTCCGCTGAGGTCATAGCCGGTGGTATTAGGAACATTCAGACGTTTCAGGTTCGTATAGCTGGCGGTGGCTTCCACTTTTACTTTTTTGCTTACGTTAAGGGAGCTGCCGATATTGAAGACGTTCTGCGAGGAGTTGCTGTTATAGGTGATGGCGTCATTGGAAGTGCGGGTATACGATGCGCGGAGCGTGCCGGCTTCTCCGCCGCCGGAGAAGGAGACATTGTGCGTGGTGGTATTCCCCGTCTTATAGAAGCTCTTAAAAATATTCGGATTAGCCGTATAGGGCCGGGTCGTACCATCCCACCAGACCAACGGCTGGCCGGCCATCTTCGGTCCCCAGGAAGCGCCGTCGCCGGGGAAGCCGATAATAGCATAAAAATTGTCGCCGCCCGGAACAGTGGAGTGAGGACCATACTGATCGTTCTCGTTGAACTGCCGGTCCTTGTTATTGCCATCCTGGTAAAATGCCGGGTTAGCCGAATAAAGGGTCTCGGTCATGCCGCTGCCGTATTCATGCTGCATCTGTACGAAGCGGTAAGGATCGTTCCAGCGGTCGGAAAAATTATAGGTCAGTCCCAATCCTTTTTGCTTGCCGCCTTTCTTCGTCGTAATAAGGATGACGCCGTTGGCTCCTCTTGCGCCGTAAAGCGCGGCGGCGGTAGGTCCTTTCAGCACGTTCACATTTTCGACATCGTCGGGGTTGATGGTATTTAAGAAAGAACCGTAGTCCGTACCCTGTGAAGAACGTACGTCCGTATTGTTTCCCAGGAAATTCTGGGAGGACAGGTTCTGGCCCTGGGGCAGGATGGGTTCATTGTCGATCATCACGCCGTCCACTACAATGAGGGGCTGGTTGTTCGCCGTCAGGCTATTGATGCCCCGGATAACGATGCGGGTGGAGCTGCCTTCGACACCGTTGGGGACCGAGATGTTCAGCCCGGCGGCCTTCCCCATCAATCCCTGTGCAAGGTTAGGCGGGTCTGCCTTCACGACGTCGGAGCCTACCACCTGTTGATTGGAATAGCCGATGGAGCGGGCCTCTCTTTTAATACCGAGGGCCGTTACCATGACCTCGCCCATCGAATTCTCGGATCTCTGCAGGGTGATGTCCATCGTGGCCGAACCCGTCACCTTTATCCTGGCGATGGTATACCCGACGGAAGAGAAGACGAGGAGATCCCCTTCATTCGCCTGGATCTCGAAATGTCCTTTTTCATCGGTGGCGGTTCCGCGGGAAGTGCCGGCCACGGTGATGCTGACGCCTTGGAGGGGAGCGCCTTCGGAAGAGAGGACGGTGCCCGTAACAGGTTTGAACCGTAGGTCTTCCGCCGTCGCAGACATACGGAAGCCGGCTTCTTTTTTGAGTACGATCTGGCGGCCGATGACCTCGAAGGAGATGTTAAGGGGCCGGAAGATCTTTTCCAGGACATCGCCCAGGCGCTCGTCATAAGCAATGACCGTGACCTTTTGTTTGCCGGCGAGGATCTTGTCGCTGTAGGTGAAACCGATCTCCGTAGAAGCGGCGATGGTCTTTAATACCGTTTTCAGATCGCGAGATGAGAGGTTGAAAGACACTTTCTTATCCAATATTTCCTGACCATTGGCCGTACCGGCGCAACAGTAGCTGATGCAGCATACCCACAGGAAAATTTGTAGTAGTGAGACTCTCATGATGAATAAAACAGCTTGTTTTGGTTTACCGTTTTTGTTCATAACTTTAGCAGGTTTTGTCAGTTTTTAAAAAGAGTGGCAAAAACATCCCTTTCCATCGTCCTATGCAAAGGATGAAAGGGGGAGAATTTCAAATGGTGGTGTTCCCGCACCGCCATTTTTCATTAAAAAGGTGGCTATCGTTTCTTCATGTATGTATGGCAGTTTAGTTTATAATGCAGTTAGTCAATCGTTAGTTAACAGTTGTCCAGTCCCTATTCCTTGCAAGGCTTTCCGTCCAGGGATACGGAGTCGCCCGTGATCCGGTAAGTAGCGCCGATGGCCGCGCAGATGATCTTCAGTTTCTCCTCGAAGGTCTCATCGCCCAGGGAGGTCGTGATCCGGCATCCTGAAAAATTCTTCCGGTCATAATGCAGGGGAATGCCATAGGCCGATTCCAGCGTTGCGAATATTTCCGTTACGGGCGCCTCTTCAAAATCGAATGCGATAGCGGGCGCCGACGGGATGCGGATGACGGACAGGTCCTTCGGGATCTTTTGCAGGAAGGACTGTACCAGATCGTGTGTTTGCTCATTGTACTGCGCCAGGTGATTGGGCTCGAGGATCAGGGGCGACTGGGCCGGGTTGGCTTTCCTGGATACCGACACTTTGCCGGAATGCACCAGCACGGTGATATCCCCATTATCCTTACGGGTAACGTTGAATCGGGTGCCTAATACATGCACCACCAGGTCGCCGGTGTAGACATAGAAGGGGCGCGCAGCGTCTTTCGCCACTTCAAAAAAAGCATTCCCTTCCAGGAAGACCTCTCTCCTGTCCTTTTGGAGGAAGGCGGCGTGACGGATCCTTGCGCCCGGCTGGAGGATAACCTTCGAACCATCCACGAGATATACCTGCTGGTTGCTGGCCGTTTGATTTTGCCGCTCCAGGTCGTCTTTCCTCAACACCGTCGCGATGCTTTGTGGCAAAGCAGGCTGACTGATGGGGGCTGCGGGACGAAAATAAGTAATGGATGCCCCGGCAAGGACCAGGAACAGGATCCCGGCAGCGGCCCAGTACGGCCACCGGCGCCGGCGTTGGGATAATATCTTTATTTCCGTCACGGCCCCGGTATCTTCCTTAATGCCCGCCCAGATAGCGGCCGCCAGATCTTCCGCGCCGGCAGGCTTCACCGCGTAGGCGAGATCACGGGCTATCTCACGCGCCTTTAACAGGCCTGCTCTCTCTTCCGGATGGTCTTCCATCCATTTTTCCCAATAAAGGATCGTCACTTCGTCGGGAGCGGCGACCCATTTAATAAAGCGGTCATCTGCCAGCAGCGTCCAGATCCTGTCGTCTAAATTTTCCACGAAACTTGCGTTAAGAATGAATAAAAATACCGGTGCCTCTATAGGAAGTGTAGCGGAGCGGGCAGATATACTCAATAAAGGGGAAGTTTTTTTCCGGCTTGTTTACAAAGCGGCCAGGAGGAAGGCAAGAGTGGTGAAGGCGGGCATGCTGACCTTTTCTTTAAGGCGGCAGAGGGCCCTGTACAAAAGGTTGCTGACGGACTGATGGTTCAGATCCATCAGCTCGGCGATCTGATCGTGCGAGAAGCCCTCATAGAATCGCAGCTGGATCACTTCCTGCTGACGGTCAGTAAGCTGGCAGACGGCTTCCTTCAGAAGGGCTATATAGGAGGCCTGTCTTTCTTTTTCGACGATGGAGGTCTCTATGGAGCTTTCCACCCTGGGGCCGTGCAGGTAGTCTTCCATGCGGATCACATCTGCCTGTAAATGGCGGCTTTTCGACAGCCGTATCAGCTTGTAGCGGAGGGCGCTGAACAAATAGAATTTTACGGAAGCAGGGGCGGCCAGCTGCGCACGGGAAGTCCAGAGTTCCACAAACAGCTCCTGAACCTGGTCTTTCAGCAGGTCGCGATCGGCGCAGAGGCGCGACCCGTATGCCAGCAATGGAAGGATATGCGTATGATACAGCAGGGCAAAAGCTTCCCGGTCGCCATTCTTGAATTGCGCCCAGGTCAAGCCTTCCCCATCACGCTGCTCATGCATAGTTACAAAGTATCACTTTTTTTTGAATTTGTTGATGGCATTCCTGCTGAAATCGCTCAGCACCAGGCGGCCGCTGATGGCGGCTCTTTGCAGCAAGAGCTGGTCCCAGTGTTCGGTGCCTTTCCAGAAAGTCTCTTTCGTCAGCGCCATGGCTTCGGGGTTCGAATGCGCGAGGCTCTCTGCCAGGCGGCGAATGGCCTCGTCCATTTCAGCGGTGCTGGCGTGGAGTTCTGCAAACAGTCCTCTTCGCCGGGCCCATTCCGCATTGCGCCACATCGAGGCGTCGATGGCCAGGCTGCTGAAGGCGGCCAGTCCTATCTTCCGTTCAACGGCAGGGCCGACCACGAAGGGTCCGATGCCCATGACGAGCTCGCTCAGTTTCACGTCGGCCCCTTCCAGGGCGATGGCGTAATCCGCCGCGGCGGCGACCCCTACTCCCCCACCCACGCATTTGCCATGGATCCGGGCGATGATGAACTTAGGGCATTTCCGCATGGAATTGATGAGGTGGGCGAAGCCGCTGAAGAATTGCAACCCTTGTTCTTCGTCCTTGATGGCCAGCAGCTCATCGAAGGAAGCGCCTGCGCAAAAGGCCTTTTCGCCCGCCGAACGCAGGATGATCACGCGAATCTCCTCGTCATTTCCCGCACCATGGATCTGGTGGGCCAGGTCTTCCAGGATCGTGCCGGGCAGTGAATTGCTCTGGGGATGGAAGAACTCGATCGTGGCAATGCCCTGGTGTTTCTCCACCTTTACATAGCCTTCTTTAAACTCGTGTAGCATGAGATAAAATTATTTTTGCGAATGGTTTAACTTTTTTTCCGGACCATGGTAAGGATGGTGGCGATGGCAATGCTTTCTCCTGTCTCATCATAGACATCTACATACCATTTTACGATGCCCCTTGGCAGATCTGTTTCTTCGCGCTTCTCCTGTTCGATCTTCTCCTTACAGGTAAGCCGCACACCGATGGTGCTGCCTGCGTAGACGGGTTTAAGGAAGCGGCATTCTTCCAGGCCGTAATTCAGCATTACGGGCCCTTTGGCTGCATCGACGAAGAGACCGGCCGCGGCGCTCAGAACAAAATATCCGTGCGCCACCGGTTTTTCGAAAATGGTCCCTTCCAGGGAAGTATGATCCGTATGGGCGTAGAAATGGTCCCAGCTCAGGTTGGCGAAATTCGTGATATCCGCTTCCGTCACCGTACGTTTATGCGTTATCACGGTGTCGCCTATCTGCAGTTCCTCAAAATATTTTCTAAAGGGATGTTTCTCGTCCAGGTGCTGGTGTGCGTGGGGCTGGTAGATCTCCGTGATCGCCGTGATCATGGAAGGCGAACCCTGTATCGCCACCCGCTGCATATAGTGTTTTACGCCGCGTACGCCGCCCATCTCTTCGCCTCCGCCTGCGCGGCCGGGGCCTCCATGCACCAGCAGGGGCAGGGGACTGCCATGACCGGTGCTTTCTTTGGCGCATTCACGGTCCAGCACCAGGATACGGCCATGGTGGGTGGCGGCGCCCAGCACGTATCCCCTTGCGATGAGGGAACTGGCCGTAACGATGCTGCTGCATAAGGAGCCTTTCCCCTTCTTCGACAACTCGACGGCCTCTGTGCGGCTCTTATACGGCATGATGGTGCTTACGGGCCCGAAAGCTTCTATCGTATGTGGCTCTTCGTTATGAAAGGGGCGTTCGTTCAGCAGTAATAAGGGGCTCATGAAAGCGCCTTTCGCGGCGTCGGCGTCGACCAGGTCCACGCTGTCGAGCGAGCCATAGAGGATCTGCGAAGAGGCCAGCAGCTTCTGCACCTGCGAACGGACCTCTTCCCGCTGGGTGCGGCCGGCGAGGGGACCCATCCTGACCTTTTCGTTCTCGGGATTGCCGATCGTCGTCTGGGACAGGGCTTTGCTCAGCGCCTTCCAGGCGTCTTCCATTTTATTTTCCGGTACGAAGATCCTGCGGACCGCCGTGCATTTCTGACCGGCCTTCACCGTCATTTCTTTTCTCACTTCTTTAATGAAAAGGTCCCATTCCGGCATGGAAGGGTCTACATCCTCGCCCAGGACGAGGCAATTGAGGGAGTCCGCCTCCATGGTGAAGGGCGTATTCTCGCGCAGGATGCGGGGATGGGATTTTAGTTGCAGGCCGGTCGAGGCCGAGCCGGTGAAGGTGATCGTATCCTGCGCCTCCACATGATCCAGGATGTCTCCGGCGCTGCCGCAGAGCAGCTGCAGCGCGCCGGGAGGAAGGATGCCGGAAGCGACGATCTCCCTTACCACGGCTTCCGTAAGGTAAGAGGTCACCGTGGCGGGCTTGACGACGGCCGGCACCCCGGCCAGTAAATTGACCGCTATTTTTTCCAGCATGCCCCAGACGGGGAAATTAAAAGCGTTGATATGAATGGCGATGCCTTCTTTGGGAACGAGGATATGGTGGCCCATGAAAGTGCCGTTCTTGCTCAGGCTCAGGCCTTCGCCATCCGTGCAGAAGGTTTCATTGGGGAATTTCCTCCGGAGAGAGGCATAGGAGAAGAGATTGCCGATGCCCCCTTCCAGGTCGATCCAGCTATCGGCGCGGGTAGCGCCTGTCTGGTAGCTCACCCGGTAGAATTTTTCCAGGTGTTCCCGGAGGTGCAGGGCCAGGGCCTTCAGCATGCGGCCTCTTTCGTGGAAGGTCATTTTGCGGAGGGCCGGATTGCCTGTCTTCCTTCCATAGTCCAATACAGCGGCAAAATCGAGGCCCTGGGTCCCGGCGCGGGCGATCTCTTCCCCCGTTACCGCATGGTATAAGGGTTGTCCTTCTCCGTCTCCCGTGATCCAGCTACCGGCAATATAGTTTCCCAACCTGGTCATAGTACAATCGTTTGATATGGGGGCGAAATTAGTTGAAAAGAGTCGAATTGTGAGTGGTGAGTAGTGAGTGGTGAGTGGTCAGTTGTGAGTGGTGAGTAGTGAGTGGTGAGTTAGGTGGGGATGGAGGTTAGGAGGTGAGGAAGATGCCAGTCTGTCATTAAAAAAGGATTGGTAAATATTTTGAACGGGGAAGGATATGGAAACCATTTATTCTCCGATCGACTATGCCCCCCGGACCGACGGGGAGCTCCTGGACGCTTATTCCAGGACGATCACCGGTGTCGTAGGACAGATAGCGGAATCTGTCGTGCATATCCAGGTCCAGAAACCAGCGACCGACCGGCGTACGCGGGAGCAGAAACTAACGCCCGGCTCGGGTTCAGGTTTTATCATCTCCACGGACGGGTTCATCGTCACCAATAATCATGTTATCGAGAACGCCCGGGATATAAAAGTAGCGCTGGCCGACGGCCGGACGGTGAGTGCGGAATTAAAAGGCACCGATCCCTCCACGGACATTGCCGTCCTGAAGATCTATGAAACGGGGTTAAAGGCCTTATCCTTTGCCAATTCGGAGGCTTTGCAGCCGGGACAGATCGCCATTGCGATCGGCAATCCCCTGGGATTGCAGCATACGGTGACCGCCGGGGTGGTCAGCGCCCTGGGAAGGACCCTGCGTGCGAATAACGGGCGGCTGATCGACGATATCATCCAGACGGACGCCTCCCTGAATCCCGGCAATTCCGGTGGACCCCTGGTCAATTCCCTGGGACAGGTGATCGGGGTCAATACGGCCACTATTATCTCCGCACAGGGGCTTTGTTTTGCCGTTTCGTCCAATTTGGCTGCGTTTGTGGCAGGCAAGCTGATCATGGAAGGCAGGGTAAAAAGGGCTTATCTGGGCATTGCGGGTCAATTGATCAACCTTACCGGGCGGATGATCGCGGCCAACCGGCTGGAAAAGAATACGGGGGTCTATGTTTATGAGATCGTACCGGACCAGCCGGCTTATAATAACGAGATCCGGGTGGGTGATATCCTGGTGGGATTCAATGGAAAAGCGATAGGTTCCGTGGATGAGCTGCATCAACAGCTGGGAGAGGAGGTCATCGGCCAGCCGGTTACCCTGGAAGCATTGCGGAACGGGCGGAAAGTCGAGATAAAGGTCATTCCGGGGGAGATGCGATAGGGAGTGGTGAGTTGTCAGTAGTGAGTTAGGCCACCATCCGGGTATCTATCTCCCTGGAAAGTGCGTCGAAAATATCGTCGATATCTCCTTCACCCTTGATATACACCACTTTATCGTATTTATGGTAGTGGTCAGCCACGGCAGCGGTCTTTTTTTCGTATTCCACGATCCGGGCTCTGATGATCTCTTCGTTGGTATCGTCGGAGCGGCCGGAGGTGAGGCCGCGGTTCAACAGTCTTTTTACCAGCTCCCTTTCGCTTACCTGGAGGGCCAGGACGACGGCGATCTCCGTACCTTTTTGCGTAAGCAGCTTATCGAGGGCTTCGGCCTGGGTGTTGGTACGGGGAAACCCGTCGAAGAGGAAGCCATTGGCCTGGGGGTTATTATCCAGTGCGGAGCTGATCATTTCGATCACCACTTCATCGGGCACGAGCTGTCCCTTATCCATATAGCTCCTGGCTGCCATTCCCAGGGGGGTCTGACCCGCGATCTCCGTACGCAGCAGATCTCCCGTACTCAGGTGCTTCAACCCATACTTGGAGATCAGCCTTTCAGACTGCGTGCCTTTTCCGCTTCCGGGCGGACCGAATAGAATTAAATTGAACATAGTACTACTTACCCTTGTGAATGGACAAATATAATATACCAGTCTTATAAATCCCTTAACATTTTACCCTTTTCCTTAAAAAAGCATGAATACGGGAAAAAGGAATGTTAATACGCTTAAAATGTCTGTTTATGGACAATCCTGCTAAACATCGGCTGCGTAAATTTGTAATAATAATTCAAGTATGATAAACTTCATCCGAAATACAGCCATGGTCCTGTTGGTGCTGGGCCTTCAGCAGTGCAGCTATTCGCAAACCTCCAATAACCCGAAATTAAACGCAAACGCAATGGACAGCTCTAAAAAGAACAACCCCACTTATTCCAGGAATGACAATGCGCCTGTGAATCTTACCAATGAGCAATGGAAAAAGGTATTGCCGAAGGATGTGTATGAAGTGGCCCGGTTGAAAGGGACGGAAAGGCCCTGGACCAGCCCCTTCGAAAATTCCAAGGAAATAGGGACCTATTACTGTGCCGTTTGCGGCAATGCGCTGTTCAAGAGCGATACCAAATTCGAGAGCGGCTGCGGATGGCCCAGTTTCTACCAGCCCATCACGAAGGGCAGCATCATCTATCTGCCCGACCATACCTATGGCATGGAAAGAACGGAAGTAGAATGCGGGCGCTGTAAGTCTCATTTAGGGCATGTCTTCAACGACGGTCCTCCTCCTACCGGCATGCGCTATTGCATCAATGGGGTGGTGCTGGATTTTGAAAAAGCCAAGGACGCTGAAAAGAAATATAACGAAGGACAGAAAAACCAGTAATCGGACACCTGGATAAACTACTACACCAAGAGGGGGATTGCGTAGGACGCAATCCCCCTTTATCATAAAAGCTTACTGGCAAGCTGCCGGTTTACTTCGCGTTCAGCAGCAGGACCCCGTGTGCGGGAAGGTCCGCGGTGAAACTTCCTTTAAAGACGCCCAGTTCCTTCTGGCGCCAGCAGTCGCGCAGCTTCCATTGCGCGGCTTTGCCGATCATGGAAAGGGGGAGGGCCCGTTTGACCGCGTGATCGCCCAGGTTGAAGATGCCGATGGCCTTCGAGCCGCCGCTTAATTCTTTTACCCAGACCTGGACCTCTTCCTTATCCCATACCCGGGCGGCGGGTTTCGCGAGAGCGTCCTGGTCGATGGCCAGCACTTCGTCATTGGTGAGCAGGCCCAGCGTGAAATCATCCAGGCGGCTCATATCGCAACCGATCAGCAGGGGAGCGGATAAGAGGGACCAGAGGCTGATATGGGTATATTGCTCGTCGGGGGAAAGGCGGCTGTCATGAAGGCTGGGTCCCCAGCCCACTTTGCCGACCACCAGCATGTCCGGGTCGTTGAAATGGCCCGGCTCCGTATAGGGCGCCGGTTTGTCCTGGTGGAAGCCGATGCCCGACATGCTGCCCCAGGTATCCGTGATATCGCCCGTCGTCCGCCAGCAATTGGCGCCGATCTCTCCGCCCCATTTCCAGACGTCTCCCATTCCATACTGGCAAAGGCTATAGAGGATATCCCTACCCGTTCTATCGAGGGACTGGCGCATCACGACATAGGGTTTTTTATAATCTTCCAGGTCAGGCTGCGCCGGGGCGATACTACTGTAGGAGCACCAGTCATATTTGAGGTAGTCGATACCCCAACGGGCATAGGTAGCCGCATCCTGGTCTTCGTGCTGCCAGGAGCCCAGGTAGCCGCCGCAGGTGGTCGAGCCGGGCGAAGAATAGATGCCCATTTTCAGTCCCAGGCTATGTACATAGTCGGTGAGCCCTTTCATATCCGGGAACTTATTATTCGCCAGGATCAGGCCCTGTGCGTCCCTTTTTTCCGCCTCCCAGCCGTCATCGATATTGATATAGGTCCAGCCATGGTCGGCCAGCCTGTCCGCCATCGCTTTGGCGGAAGCCCTTACTTTTTCATCGCTGACGCTGAGGCCCCAGCAATTCCAGCTATTCCAGCCCAGGGCCGGGGTGAGGCCGATCTTATCGCCGCAGAGGATAGTAAAATTCCCCGTGGCGGCGCCGGTGGAGTTCCTGACGGTGAGGCGCAGCTTGATGCTTCCTTTCTGCGCCAGGGAACCGCTGATGATGCCCGTCTGCCTGTCCAGCCGCAGGGAAGCGGGGAGGCCCGTGACCTCGTAGCTAAGGGGCTTTGCGCCCGTGGCGGCGATCTTATAGAGGAAGGGCGCGCCGGGCCGTACTCCTGCGATCTCCGCCCCATTGATCCTTGGGGCAGCGGAGGGCGCAGGGGTGAGGATATAAGGTATGCCTTCGGTGACGGATAGTTGCTTATGGGTCCTCCCCTCTTCAAAATTATAAAGGACCTGGTAGGATCGGGTCTCCGGCAGCGTGGTCTTCCAGGTATATTCGAAGGGCCTGTCATGGGCAAAATCAGTGCCGATGGTCTGTTTGAAGACAACGGCGCCTGTAACGGGGTCGGTCACCCGTATATTGAGCTTGCCGGAAAAGTCGTATTTCTCGCTGGAGGATTGCAGGACGACCTTCTTGCTGACCTGGCGTCCCGCGGCGAAATTAAAAGCGTTCTCCGTATTGAGGCTGATAAAATCCGTAACATCCATGACGCTGATGCCGTATTGGCCGTCATACATACCGCCGTCCCCTCCGCTGTCATAGACCCGTACGGCCAGCACGTTCTCTTTATCCCAGCGGATGCGCGGGTCGTTCAGGGAAAGAAGATAGGAGCGTTGGAGATCCCAGGCGCCGGCACGGATACCCACGGGCCTTCCTCCATTAGCGCCTACCAGGGAGCCGTTCAGGTAGACCTCGTCGCCGTCGTCGATCTTTCCCAGGTCCAGCCGTATTTTCTCCTTCAGGAAGGCCTTCTCCTTTATGGAGGAAGGGATCGTGATGTGGAGACGGTACCAGCCAAAGCCGTTATAATTGGCATAACCCTGCGATTCCCAGCTTGCACCGACCTTTATCGGCGCCCAGGCCGAGTCATTGAACGTGGGGATGGACCATTCCGGGCTGTCGCCCTTGCTGAATTTCCAGCCTTCCTTAACGGAAAGGTCCTGTGCGGATAACAATCCGGTGCATAAGCAAGCTGAAAGACAGAGGAAAAGAGCAGAAGATCTTAGCATGCAGTTGATTTTTTTAAAAGTCAGGAAAATTGGAACAAGTTACAAAATGCTGTTTTATTAAGCGTCCGATTAATTACTTTTGCAGCGTTTATCGGCATCAGCCATCTTAGCTCAGTTGGTAGAGCGTTTGATTCGTAATCAAAAGGTCGTGGGTTCGACTCCCATAGATGGCTCACCCCGCCCCCAGGGCAATTAAAATGCTACTATGAAGCTATCCAGCTTGTCAGAGACCCTTATCGGGTCGGAAATCGTCAAATTAGGCGGAGAGATCCGCGAGAAGATCCGGCAAGGCGAGAAGATCTACAACTTTACGGTAGGGGATTTCGATCCATCCATCTTTCCCATTCCCAAAGGCCTGGAAGTGGGCATTATCGACGCGTATCGCAGTCATTTCACCAATTACCCTGCCGCGGAGGGCAACCTTGACCTGCGGGAGTCCATTGCCGGTTTCCTGAAAGAAAGGGAGGGTCTGTCCTATTCCCCGGCGGAGATCCTGGTAGCCAGCGGCGGACGTCCTTTGATCTACTCTCTTTTCCGGATCCTGGTCGACAAGGGAGATAAGGTGATCTATGCCGTTCCGTCCTGGAATAATAACCACTATACTCAGTTCACGGGAGGGGAGCATGTGGTCGTGGAGGCTTTTGCCGAAAATAATTTCATGCCTACCGCGGATGCCATACGTCCGCATATCAAGGGCGCTACGCTTATCTGTCTTTGTTCGCCGCAGAATCCAACCGGCACGACCCTGAGCCGGGAAGACCTCGGCGCGATCTGTGAAATGGTGCTGGAAGAGAACGGCCGCCGGGGGGCGCAGGAAAAGAAGCTATACGTGATGTATGACCAGATGTACTGGCACCTCACCTATGGCGCCATCAAACATTATAATCCCATCGGGCTGGATCCCCGCATGCAGGACTATACGATCTTTATCGACGCCATCAGCAAGGTATTCGCCGCCACCGGCGTCCGGGTAGGTTGGTCCTTCGGTCCGAAGGAAGTGATCGACAAGATGAAGGCCATCCTCACTCATATAGGCGCCTGGGCCCCAATGGCCGAACAAAAGGCAACGGCAAAGTTCCTCCTGCAAAAAGAAGAGATCGATCAATACCTGGCAGGCTTCCGGTCGGCTGTCTCCACCCGCCTGCAAAAGATCTATGATGGGTTCATGGCGCTGAAGAAGGAAGGCTTCCACGTGGATGCGATCGCTCCGCAAGCTGCGATCTACCTTACGATCCAATTCGATCTGGCCGGGAAAAAAACAAAAGAGGGAAAGTTGTTGCCGGATCAGGCTGCTGTTACGTCTTATTTACTGGAAGAGGCTAAACTGGCGGTTGTGCCCTTCTCTGCGTTCGGGGCTTCTAAAAATTCACCCTGGTACCGTTTGAGCGTGGGCACTTGTCACCTGCAGGACATCGAAGAAATGATCCGGAAATTAAGAGAGGCGATGGAGAAATTATCCTAATTCTTATTGCAGATAAAAACGAAGGGTTTAAGTTCCTTTTGTCTTACTACTTTCTGCAGGGAGTCCCTTTTGTAGAGTGTTTTGTGCTTATTGATATCGAACACTTCATGGGCCATGCAAAAACTCTCAATGGTCTCGAAGCGGAACAGCAGGTTGTTCAATTGTTCCAACTCCTGTTCCATAAGATGTTCGTTAATGTTTTCGTCTTTCACAAGAACAAGCAAATCTCTGTTACAAGTTTTCATTCTTTATTAGATTTTAAGAACCAGAATACCTTTCAATAACCAGACATACCTTTGTTGATCCCACAGCCGCATTTCTTGCTTGACCCTCCGATGCCCCTACCAGAACTGCAACTTAGGATTACAATGCTACTAAATATTGCCAATAATATCAATAACAGGTTTTTGTTTTTCATGGTTTACTCTTACCAAATTAAACTATTTTGTAGATAAAATAGTATCTGAGCTTGGTATCTCTTGCAAAAATTAACAATCCTGCTGTCAAAAAACTAAAGGTCCTTGTAGCACCGCTTGACTGGGGGCTGGGACATGCAACCCGGTGTATTCCAATAATTAAAGAATTACTAACCCTTACATGTGAGGTACAAATAGCCGCTACTGGCGACCAAAAAGCACTCCTGGAAGAAGAATTCCCTTTTCTTACTATTATCGAACTCCCCGGATATGGTATAAAATACGGCAAAAATCGTGCCTTTACGCTTTTTAAGATGCTTGCCGCCATCCCAAAAATTTTGATCCTGATCAAGCGTGAAAACCAGTGGCTACGGCGATTTATCGACAGCGAACGACCGGATGCCGTCATTTCCGACAATCGCTATGGCCTTTATGCGAAGGGCTTATTTTCTGTTTTTATTACCCATCAGCTCGCTATTCAGACCCCTTTCGGAGGAGTGGGCAACCGGCTGCTGCAACGGATCAACTACCGTTATATCAATCGTCATTCCCTTTGCTGGGTGCCGGACCTGGAAAAAGAGCCTTCCCTGGCGGGTTCCTTATCTCATCCCGTTAAGCTACCGGACATACCTGTACGTTATATCGGGGTGCTGTCGAGATTCGAGAGTGAGTGGTCAGTGGTGAGTGGTGAGATAGGAGAGCCGGGAATCGCGGACCTGCTGATCATTTTATCCGGCCCGGAACCGCAGAGAAGCATTTTCGAGCAGGCCTTGATCCGGCAGCTGGCATCCTGGCCCGGAACGGCGATGCTGGTCAGGGGAAGGCCGGGTAAAAAGGGAGGAAGGCGATCTACGATCGCCGAGCTGGCCTCTGAATGGGGAGAGGAAGGAGCGGGGATAGCAGGCGGGATCCCCGGCCTGTCGGATCGTTTGAAGATCTATGATCACCTATCCGCGAAAACGCTGAATACGGTCATTTGCAGGGCCGAATGGGTGATCGCAAGATCCGGTTACAGCAGCATCATGGACCTGCTCAAGCTGGATAAAAAATGTATCCTCGTGCCTACTCCCGGGCAGACGGAACAGGAATACCTGGGGGCCTGGCTCAGCAGCCGGCAGCTGGCCCTCTGCCGTTCGCAAAAGGAGTTTTCCCTCCCGGAGGCCCTGGCGGCCGCGCGGCAATTTCCGTATAAAGGCATCGGGCCGCTGGAAAAAGGAAAGCTGGGAATAGAAGTGAAAGCTTTCCTGGAAGCGATCGGTAAGCGGCAGGAAGCCTATCCCTGATTCTTCGGGTAGTCGAAGGACGCGAATAGAATGCCGCCCGTCAAAAATTCACTCCATTTATCGACAGGGCAGGTTACCACAAAGATCCCGCAGGTGGGCATATTATCCACCCGGACGGACGTAAGGGTGTTGACAAAGGCCGTAATACCGGGATTATGCGAGAAGAGGGCCGCCGAATCGTATTTATCATTCAGGCGTGACACGACCTCCTTGAAGGTCTGGACCTGCGCATGGTACAATTCAGGAATAAAGAGGATATCTTTCTCCGGGCGTCCGTATTCACGGATAAAAAATTCTGCGGTGGAGCGGGCTCTTTTGGCCGGGCTGGATACGAAAGCGTCAATGAGGACGCCGGATCGGATCAATCGTTGGGCCATGGCAGGAGCATCGCGTTTTCCCCTGTCGTTCAATGGGCGATCCATATCGTTCAATATGGATTGTTCCCAACTGCTTTTCGCATGTCGTATTATCAATAGGGTCTTCATGATCGGGGATAAAGATAATACTTTATTCGTCCAAGAAGAAGGGGTGTGATGGGCGGCTGCGATCGTTAGTCGCTAGATATCAAACGCTTGTGAATTAATGAAATTTATAAGGGATACAGTATTTTTAAGTTTCAGCTTCTTCAGAATGTTATGGCGGTGCACTTCGACCGTTTTGAGGGAAATGGCCAGTTCCACGGCTATTTCTTTGGAAGAAAGACCCTCTTTGAGGGCCTTAACGATCTGCATTTCCCGGTCGGAAAGATTATTGATATCCGGGTTGACCTGATCGCCGTTCAGCAGCTGGTCCGACAGGATATTCTTTACTTCCTGGCAGACGTATACACGGTTGTTGCTGACCTCGGTGATCGCCTCCATCATTTCGCTCCTGGGGGAATTCTTGGTGACATAGCCTTTGGCGCCCAGGCGAAGCATTTTCTTTGCGTAAGCAGGTTGGGAGTGCATGGAGACGCCGATGATCTTTGAGCCGGGGGAAAATTTGCGGATCTGTTTCAATACGTCGAAACCGCTCATGGGAGACATATTGATGTCCAGGAGTACGACGTCGGGCCTTTTATCCCGGGCCAGTTCGATGGCCCTTTCGCCATTGCCGCATTCGGCCACTACTTCAAAGTTCTCGTTTTTACCTAATAGGAAACTCCAGGTTTCTCTGATCAATGTATGATCGTCTACGATCATGATAGATACTCTCTTCATAAGAATTGCTTTTTACTAAAAGATTATTATTCCTCTCTCGTTTGGATGGATTTTTTTACAGATAGGTATGGACCTAATCTGTAAAGCCAATACTATCAGAATATTAACCTTTTAGTTTTTCACTCGGGGAAGGATCTATCTACATTGAAACAGGTATATAATATTAAGGTTTTTCCATGAGACCGTCAATTTAATTTAGGCGTCGGGGGGCTATCCTGCGGCGGAGTTGATCCCGGTCAATAACCACGGACATTCTTGCCTTCCATATAGTTAATGAACGCTTTATTGACGACACGGTTGCCTCCCGGAGTGGGATAATTGCCGGTAAAATACCAGTCGCCGGTATTGGTGGGACAGGCTTTATGAAGGGATTCGATGGTCTGATAGATCACCTGGACCCGGGTCCGGATCTCAGGGGGGGTGATCAGTTCGGCTATCTTATTGGAGATCTCCTCGGTAGTAAAGGGTTTATAAACGCCCCGCACGACGTTCTCGGTGTGCAGCAGGCCTGTCCGCTGCAGCTCCTTGCATTTCTCATAGAGCTCCTGCAGGCAGTTCTCTTTCTTCCTTTCTTTGGTCAGCTCGATGGCGGCGCGGAAGGCGATGAAGTCTCCCAGCTTGCTCATGTCGATGCCATAGCAGTCGGGGTAGCGGATCTGGGGGGCGGAGGATACGACGATGATCTTTTTGGGCTCCAGCCGGGAAAGCATGCGTATGATGCTCTGTTTCAGGGTAGTACCCCGGACGATGGAGTCGTCGATGACGACCAGGGTATCTTCTTTTTTCCGGACGGTGCCGTAGGTGACGTCGTAGACGTGCTGCACCATTTCATTACGGCTGCTGTCCTCGGTAATGAAGGTCCGCATCTTTACGTCCTTGATGGCCACTTTTTCCACCCGGATCTTCCTGCTGAGCATTTCCACCAGCTTGTCTTCCGTGATATCCCTGCCCCAGGAGAGGATACGCTGGATCTTGATATCCTTCAGATAATCGTCCATCCCTTTCCAGAGGCCGTAGAAAGCTATTTCGGCGGTATTGGGTATAAAGGAGAAAATAGTGTTCTTCAGGTCGAAGTCGACGGCTTCGAGGATCTGGTTCGTGAGGTTATAGCCCAGAGCGATCCTTTCCCGGTAGATCTTTTCATCGCTGCCGCGGGAAAAATAGATCCTTTCAAAGCTGCAGGCGCGGCGTTCCTTAGGTTCCAGGATCTTTTCCACCGATACCTGACCGTCGGCTTTCACGATCAGACCCATGCCGGGCATGAGCTCCATCACCTCATTCTCGCCCACGTTGAATACGGTGCGGATGGCGGCGCGTTCCGAGGCGGCAACGACCACGTCCTCGTTCATATAGTAATAGGCGGGCCTGATCCCATGCGCATCCCTGAAAACGAAGCCGTCCCCGTTGCCCAGGGCCCCGCCTACGGTGAATCCGCCGTCGAATAAGGGTACGGCCTTACGCAGGAGGTTTACCAGGTCGAGGTTACCGGGGGAGGTCTCGTCCTCCTGAACCTGGAAATGATGGATCACTTCCATCATGGCCGCGAGGTCGCTTTGTTTCTGGAACTCTCCCGGGTCGAGGTTGATGAGACCGAAGAGCTCGTCCGTATTGACGAGGTTGAAATTACCGGCCAGTGCAAGGTTCCTGGCGGGAATGGTATTCCTTTTAATAAAGGGGTGGCAGAATTCGGCGTTGTTCTTTCCCTGGGTCCCGTAGCGGAGATGTCCCAGGAGAAGCTCTCCCAGAAAGGAGATATGGCCTTTCATCAGGCCCGGGTGTTGGGTAATGTCGGGTTGGTATTGTTCCAGTTCTTTAACCTCTCCCATGATCTTGGAGAAGATATCCGCGATGGGTTGATTATTGCTGCTGCGTATTCGATGTAGAAAGGGGTGACCTGGTTCCGTATTCAGTTTTACCGCGGCGACCCCTGCGCCGTCCTGTCCCCTGTTATGCTGTTTTTCCATCAGCAGGTATAGCTTGTTGAGGCCATACAGGACGGTCCCGTATTGTTGCAAATAGTAAGAGAACGGTTTGCGTAACCTAATGAATGCCAGTCCGCACTCATGCTTAATGTCGTCACTCATGGGTAAAAATGAAGTGCAAAGCTACGGGTAATTTCGAGAAAGAAAAAACCCCCAGTCTTCATAGGCTCGGGGGCGGTTTTTCAAAGGATTCAGGATCAAGGACTTCTTTTCATAAGGATAGAGCTTGGACGTATCAGGACATTGGATTCGAACGACTTAACAAAGTTGCATTAAATAGCCCAGCTAAAGAAGCAAACAGGCCTTCAATCCCGGCGTTTTAAGGGAAAACTAAGGTGTCTTTAAGGGTTTACCCTAGGGTGTTAACCGCAGGGAGGATGCGGCGACCGTGAGGGGGCATCAGGACTGCAAGGAGACTGCGGTGACCCGGTGAAAAACCAGTAATCCGGGATCGGAAAGCGGGCGCTATCCGGGGGAAGGGGGTGAAGGGTCACCCGGCGTTAGATATAGGTGGCGTTCGTATTGATGAAGTTCACGAGTGAGGCGGAATTTTTCAGCTTCAGTTTCTTGAGGATGTTATGGCGATGTACTTCCACCGTCTTCAAAGAAATATTCAGGCTGGTGGCGATCTCTTTCGAGGAGAGGCCTTCCTTGATGAAATTGATGATCTGCATCTCCCTTTCTGTGAGCGCATTGATGTTCGGGGAGTCTTCTTTTTCGTCCAGCAGCTGTTCGGAAATGATATTCTTTATTTCGTCGCAGATATATTTATTGCCATGGTTCACTTCCAGGATGGCTTTGATCATTTCTTCCTTCGAGGAGTTCTTGGTGACATATCCCCTGGCGCCCATCTGCAGCATTTTCTTCGCATAGGCAGGCTGGGAGTGCATGGAAACGCCGATGACCTTCGAGCCGGGAGATATTTTACGGATCCGTTGAGTGGCTTCCAGGCCGGAGAAAGGGGCCATGTTAATATCCATTAATACGACATGAGGGCGTTTGGTCTTGGCCAGTTCGACCGCCTCCTGGGCGTCTCCGCACTCGGCTATGACCTGAAAGCGCGGGTCGCTGTTCAGGATATAGCTCCAGGTCTCCCGGATCAGTTTGTGGTCGTCAGCAATCAGAATATTGATCTTACTCATATAGGATTGTTTTAAGAAATGGTTATATAACGGGCACTTGTACTCTTAGTTTGCAACCTTTACCGGGAGCGGACACGATCGTCACTTTTCCTCCGAAGAGGTCTGCCCTGCTCATGATATTGGAAAGGCCGAGGCCTTTTTTATTTTTTACCTTATCCGGGTTGAACCCTTTACCGTCGTCGGTGATGTTCAGCTCGATCTTATTCTCGGATTCTTCCAGGATCAGCTCGATGATCAGGTTCTTCGCCTCCGAATGTTTCAGCACATTGTTCACCTGTTCCTGGATGATGCGGAAGAGCATCAGCTTCTCCTTATCGCTGATCTTTTCGTCGAATTTCCCCACCGGGTAGAATTCCACATGGATGGCCCGGGTGGTGCGGATGCTCTCTACCAGATCGGATATGCTGTCCAGGAGACCCAGGTCGCCGATACTTGAAGGCACCAGGGAGCGGGATATATTCCGGATCTCGCGGATGGCCTCATGGATATTACCTGCGCTGCGGTTGATCAGTTTGAGTCTTTCCTTATTGTCGGTCTTGGCCAGCTCGAGGTATAATTTCGTCGTCGAGAGTATCTGGTTGATATTGTCGTGCAATTCCTTACCGATCTCCGCCCTTTCCCTTTCCTGGGCGTCCACCATTGCCTGGGCGACGAGCTTCTGCTTGGTCAGTTCCTGCTTCAACAATCTTTTTTCCATCTCCCTCTTCTCGGTGATATCCTGCATGGACCCTACCATGCGGATAAGCTTGTCTTCTTTTCCCATGACCAGGAAGCCCCTGTCGGAGATCAGGGCGTATTTGCCGTCGGATTTTCTGAACCGGTATTCTTCCAGCCAGAGGCCCTTGTCCTTACGCTGTAAAAATCTTCCCATGTCCTTCAAAACCCTTGCACGATCTTCCGGGTGAATATGCATCTCCCAGAATTTCCTTGTGCGCACTTTTGGGGCCGGCTTGTAGCCGAACTGGTGGTAAAAGCCTTCTCCCCAGAAATAAAGTTCGGAATGCAGGTCCCAATCCCAGATAGCGTCATTGGTGGCCTTGGTGGCCAGCATATAGCGTTCATTACTGATCTTCAGCTCTTCTTCCGCCCTGTTGTTAACGAGAATGATCCGGACCAGGTTGGCTGCGCGGTCAATAATATCCATTTCCACATCCGTAGGGGCCTTGGGGGTTTTATAGTAGGTGGCGAAGGCGGCCAATACCTCCCCTTTCGCATTGAAGATAGGAAGGGACCAGCAGGCGCGCAGGCCGAACTGCAGGGCCAGTTCTTTGGCGCCGGACCAAAGGGGATCCTTCTCTATATCGCTGACGATGACCTTTTCTTTTCTGTACATGGCCGTACCGCAGCTGCCTGCTTCAGGACCGATGGGCAGCCCGTCGATGGCATGGGAGTAGATAGCGGGTAGGCGGGGCGAAGCCAGGTGGTGAACGGATACGCCGTCATCATCCAGTGTCAGCACGGAGCAGAACATATCCGGGAATATTTTCTCCACGCCCTTCAGGAAGTAATTGACGATGGTCTGAAGGGAGGCTTTTTTATTGGAATTGAGCTCCAGCACCTTTTTTTCCAGGGTCAGCATCGTCTCCTGTTTCTTCCGCACGGTCACATCCTTGAAATAAACGAACAGGCCCTGGGCGGAGGGATAAACGCTCGTCTCCATCCAGCGGTCGAAGCGTTCGTTGTATTCCTCGAAAGTGACGGTGATCTTTTTGCGAAGCGAACGGTGGAAGGACAGGCCGGTGTCCGAATTGACCAGCTCCGGTAATTTATCCCAGATGATATTTCCCACCATTTCCCCGGAAGAAAGCCCGGTGATCCGCTCGGCCTCGCGGTTCCACAGCGTGACACGGAAGGTCTTATCCAATACAAAAAATCCATCGGTGATGCTTTCGAGGATGCCCGTGATCTGTTCCGAGTATTGGCGCAGCTGTTCTTCCGCGCTTTTGCGTTCCCTGATATCCGTGAACGACCAGATATAGCCGATGCTTTCGCCTTTCAGGTTCTGTATGCTATCCGAGCGGAGAGAGAAATCGATGGGCGCGCCTGTCTTATCGTATCCCTGGACATCTCCCGACCAGGAATTCCCTGCCTGCAGATCAGCCACCAGCCGGCGTTTGAGCGCAGCCTGGTGTATGCACCCGAGAACGCCCCCGCTCTCGCTATTCCATTGCCGGATAGTGCGCCTGAATATTTTCTGATGTGACAGGTTCTGATAGATGACCTTAAAGTTTAAATCTGTTATACTGATTGCGTCAGAAGTATTGTCGATAGCTGTCTTGATACGGATGATCTCTTCCTGGGCCAGTTTGTTCTCCGTAATGTCCTTGTTGACGGCCACAATTCCGGTGATCTTTTCTTCGCTGTCCCGGATATAACGAACGGAACAAAGAAGGTACGACTTTTTTCCGTTAGCGGAAAGGTAGATGCATTCTCCGTCCCAGTATCCGCGCTGGCCGAAGAGCATGCCCACTTCTTCCTGTGTAGTATTTACATATTCGTAGCTGACCAGTTCCCAGAAGACCCGGCCGATCGCCAGGCGGGCGGGAATGCCATAGAATTTTTCCGCTGCTTTATTCCAGTGGATGACCCGGTATTGAAGGTCAGTGGAGACGATGATCTCGGAAACATATTTGACCAGGTCGGCCTGGTAGCGCAGCTCGTCTTCCACGGGCCGGCGCTGATCGACCCTGTCCAGGCCCCGGGAGGCATCCGCGTAGATCTTCATGCCTGTCAGCTGCCAGCCGCCCGTCCTTCCCTGCCCTTCCTCTTCCATGACAGGCGTAGGGGTCCAGCGGATGATAAAGGGTTTTGAGCCTTGTGCGTTCATGGAGAGATCGAATGACCGGGGTAGCTGTGCGATGGAAAAATGGGAACTGAGCTCAGGATCGAGCTTGCCGATGTGGCTGAATACTTCTACAACGTTCTTTCCCAGGGGGTTCGAAATGCCTCTTTTCTCCAATGATGCCGTGAATCGGGAGCAGAGGGCTATAATTGCACCGTCTGAAGCGATTTCAATAAAATAAGGTTGAACAAACTGCTTTATCGTAGGGCCGGACTTTTTTGCGCTACTTAGCATAAAATGGTTGAATAAGTGTCAGATTTTCTCTGGCCGGGACCCTTAATAAGTGAATTTCAGTGGTTGCGACTGATAAATCCACCATCAAATTACTAAAGAACCGCTTATGCCGTACGCGGAAAGATACTATTTTACGTATAAATAAGGGTAAATACCTAAATTAATTGCCGGCCGTGGAAGCGGCGCTCTCCCATTTGGCAAGATTGCGGCAGGTCTTGTATTCCCCGTCGATCATAATATAAAAAGTGGGGATCATGGAAGTGAACCATTTTTCCAGGGCGGCGGACTTCTTTTCATCCAGGGCGCGCAGGGCGATCCTGTTATAGTCATCCCGGAGGTTCTCGCGATGAGGTTCCGACCTGGAGAGCATCATAACGACGCGGACCCCTTTCTTACCTCTTTCGTCCGTGAAGACGATAGGTTTGGAATATCCCCCGGGTTTGAGGTTGGAGCTTTTCAGCATCAGGACCATGTCTTTGTCCAGGTCCTCGATCTTGAGGAAGGTGGATCCGTCCCTTCCCATGATCTGGCCGGCGGTGGCTTTGGCTTGCTCATCGTCGCTGTATTTCGATACGGCTTCCCCGAAGCCGATGTTGCCGGCGGCCAGGTTCGTGCGGATGGAGTCCAGCTTGAGGGTCGCGTCGTCAATTTCCGGCTGGGTGATCTGGGGTATTTTCAGGATATGGCGCACCAGGGCGTCGTCGCCATTGCGGGAGACCATCTGGATGATATGATAGCCGATCTTGGTCTTGATGACCGGGGATACCTGCCCATCTTTCAAGCGGAAGGCCGTGGAGAAGAAAACAGGGTCCCAGATCTTATCGCTGCGGTTCAGCTGGATCTGGCCGCCTTTGTCCTTGCTGCCCGGATCGTCGGAATAGAATCCGGCCAGGGTCTCGAATTTCTTCGTACCGGCTTCCACCTGCCTTTTATAGTCGTTCAGTTCGTCGATGGCCAGTCTTTCGATGTCGCGGCTGGGTTTGGGGTAGAGGATGATCTGGCTCAGCTGCAATTCAGATTCATAGAACAGGTACTTATCCTTGGGGATCTTGTCGAAATAGTCTTTTACTTCCGTGGGGGAGATCTTGATATCGGATACGATCTTATTGCGCATGGCCTGGGAAAGCCTTTGTTCCCTTATCGGCTGGCGGAAGTCTTCCTTGGCCTGGTATATCGTCCTTTGGGCGATCTGCTCGAAGGCGTCCTTGCCGCCATAGAGGTTGATAAAATAACGGATCCGCTGTTCGACCTCGGCCTGCACTTCATCATCGCTCACCGGGAGGGAATCCTTCTCGGCCTGGAGCACCAGGGCTTTCTGGATCAGCATCTGGTCCAGGACGGAGCATTCGTCGATGCCGGCGGGGACGCCACCGTTGCGCTGCATATCGGCGAGAGCGGTAGACAGTTCGGATCGCAGGATGATCTTATCGCCCACGATGCCGGCGATCTTATCCGCTACTACTTTTTGGACCTGCCCGGAACAGCTCAGGAGCAGGAGGAGGACGGCGGGTAAGAGAATAATTCTTTTAAGCATACAACCAGGTATAATGATGCAAAGCAATGATGCAATGCCAAAAATAATTTGATATAAACGTAAATACCCCCTTGACGGGGGTATTTAACAAAAGTTTTAGTTAGAGCGTACGCTTCACTTCCTCTTCCTCGTAGGCTTCCACGATATCGCCCACATGGATATCATTGTAGTTCTTGATGGTCAGGCCGCACTCCATGCTGGAGGGCACTTCCTTCACGTCGTCCTTAAAGCGCTTGAGCGATGCCAGTTCGGCCGTAGCCCCTTCGCCGACGGGATAGATGACAATGCCATCGCGGACCAGCCGGATCTTCGAGTTACGGTAGATCTTGCCGTCGAGCACATAACAGCCCGCCACGGTAGCCTTATCGAATTTGAAGACGTTACGCACTTCCACGTTCGCCACCACCTTTTCCTGGATCTTCGGTTCGAGCATCCCTTCCATGGCGCTCTTGACCTCTTCGATGGCGTTATAGATGATGGAGTAGGTCTTGATCTCCACTCCTTCGCTTTCCGCCAGGCGGGAAGCCTGAAGGGAAGGCCGGACATTGAAGCCGACGATAACGGCGTCGGAGGCGGTCGCCAGGAGGATATCGCTCTCTTTGATGGCGCCTACGGCCTTGAGGACCACCCGTACGGCGATCTCGTCCGTAGAAAGTTTCTGCAGGGAGTCGCTGAGCGCTTCCACGGAACCATCCACGTCCCCTTTGATGATCAGGTTCAGCTCCTTGAAGTTACCCAGGGCCAGGCGGCGCCCGATCTCATCGAGGGTGATATGTTTCTTCGTACGGATACCTTGTTCGCGGAGGATCTGGGCTCTTCTGTTGGCCACTTCCTTTGCCTCGCTCTCATCGTCGTAGACCTTGAACTTTTCCCCGGCCTGCGGAGCGCCGTTAAGGCCCAGGAGCAGTACGGGAGAGGAAGGGGGAGCCCCTTCGATGCGTTTGTTCCGTTCGTTGAACATGGCCTTGACGCGTCCGAAATACTGGCCGGAGACGACCAGGTCGCCGGCGTTGAGGGTACCGTTCTGGACCAGTACGGTGGCCACGTAGCCACGTCCTTTATCCAGGGATGCCTCGATGATGGTGCCGGATGCCTCACGTTCGGGATTGGCTTTCAGGTCCAGCAGTTCGGCCTCCAGGCCTATCTTTTCCAATAGTAAGTCTACTTTCAGGCCTTTTTTGGCGGAGATCTCCTGGGACTGGAATTTTCCACCCCAATCTTCCACCAGTATATTCATGCCGGCCAGTTGTTCTTTGATCTTTTCCGGGTTGGCGCCGTCCTTATCGATCTTGTTAATGGCGAAGATCATGGGCAGTCCGGCTGCCTGGGCGTGCGAGATCGCTTCCTTTGTCTGCGGCATGACGGCGTCGTCGGCCGCGACGACGATCACAGCAAGGTCGGCCGCTTTGGCGCCACGGGCGCGCATGGCGGTGAAGGCTTCGTGACCCGGCGTATCCAAGAAGGTGATCTTTTTACCCGAAGCCGTCGTAACCTGGTAGGCGCCGATATGCTGGGTGATACCCCCGGCCTCACCGGCTACCACGTTGGCGCTGCGGATATAGTCGAGCAGCGAGGTCTTACCATGGTCCACATGTCCCATGATCGTGACGACGGGTGAACGGGCCAGCATGTCTTCCGGATCGTCCTCTATTTCTTCCTCTTCCATTTCCGCCGCATCGTCCACTCCTATGAATTCCACCGTATACCCGAATTCGCCTGCCACCAGTTCGATGACGTCCGCTTCCAGGCGTTGATTGATGGACACCATCATACCGAGGCTCATACACTTGCCGATCACTTCCGCATAGCTGACGTCCATCAGGTTAGCGAGCTCGCTGACGCTGATGAATTCCGTTACCTGGAGTTTGCTATCCGTCATTTCATCTCCGGAAGTGGCTTCGGCCATTTCATCGCGCTTGGCGCGCCGGTATTTCGCCTTGAGGCTTTTTCCCCGGCCGCCGGACCCTGCCAGTTTGGCCTGGGTCTGCCGGATCTTTTCCTGGATCTCTTTCTTATCGATCTCTTTTACTTCACGGGGAACATTGGGACCGGGACGGCGATTACCACCACCGCCGCCATGTTGAGGAGGTCCGCCCTGGCCTGCGCGGCGCAGGGGTATGGCATTACGGCGCGGTTCTCCGGGTTTCTGGCCGGCGCCGGCGCCGCCCTGATTGGGGGGGCCGCCACCTGCATTATGTGGCCTGCCGTTATCTTTTTTCTCGATGGGTATCCTCTTTCTCTTCCTCTTTTCTTCCATCGGGGGTTTCGGCCGGGTATCGTTGTTAACGGGCAGGTCTATTTTCCCGAGGATCCGGGGACCTTCCAGTTTTTCCGCCTTAATATTTTCTATAACGAGGGGATTATCGGCGTCTTCCGTGCCATTCGAAGCTTCCTGCGGTCCGGCCGGCTCTGATTCACCCGCAGCAGGCTTCTGGCCGCTGGTATCGGGTTCTTTCGTGGCGGTAGGGAGTTCGGGAGCCTTTTCTTCGCTTTTGGGCTTTTCTTCTTTTTTCTCCTTTTTCTCTTTCGCCACGGGGGTTTCGGGAGCGGCCTCTTTCGGAGGCTCTTCCTGGAGGCTTTTCAGGGCTTCCACGGGAGCGGCCTCTTCTTCAGGCTTCTTCCCGCCTTTTTTCGGCCGGGTAGAAGAGTCTATCGTGGAAAGATCGATCTTGTCCACGACCCTGGGCCCTTCCAGCTCCGGCGCTTCGATCTTAACGACCGCGGGCTCCTCCTTTTTCTCCACGACCACGGGGGGCGGGGGCGGCGGTTCCGTTGCGGCGGGCGCTTCTTCTTTTGCGGGCTTCTTCACGATCTCTTTCTTAAAGATCACCGCTTCTTCTTCCTTCTTCTTTTTAGCTTCCAGGCTTCCTTTGGGCAGGTCGATCTGGTCGCTCTTGATCTTAGCAACTTTATCCCCCTGGAACTCCTGGAGCAGGAAACGATACATGTCCTCCGTCAGCTTAGACGTAGGTTTCAGTTCGTCCTTATTAAATCCTTTGCCCACCAGGAAGTCCACCAGGGTTTCTTTACCGATGTTGAATTCCTTGGCCGCAGCCATCAAACGAGGTGTTGTTGTTTCTGCCATATTTGTCTACCAAAAACTCCTTGCATTAGTCAAGGAGCCTAAGATCGTCCTTTTAAAATGATTCAAAAATTATCCGAAAATAAACAATATACTACTCTTTCTGGAACTCTTCCTTCAGGACCCTTCTCACGTCTTCGATCGTGCTCTTTTCCAGGTCCGTCCTTCTTTCCAGTTCTTCCGCCGTCAGGTCCAGTACGCTGCGGGCGGTATCGCAGCCGATGCGTTTCAGCTCGTCGATGACCCATGTCTCGATCTCGTCGCTGAATTCTTCCAGGTCGATGTCAAACTCTTCCGGTTCGCCCTCATTATCGCGGAATACGTCGATGGAGTATCCTGTCAATTCCTGCGCCAATTTGATATTGACCCCTTTGCGGCCGATGGCCAGGGATACCTGGTCGGGTTTTAGGTAGACACTTGCGTGCAGCTTTTCGCTGTCCAGGTCCATACTGGTAATTTTGGACGGGGTCAGGGAGCGCTGGATAAGCAATTGGGTATTATTGGTCCAGTTGATGACGTCGATATTCTCATTTTTAAGCTCCCGCACGATACCATGGATACGGCTGCCTTTCATGCCTACGCAGGCGCCTACGGGGTCGATACGGTCGTCGTAGGATTCTACGGCCACTTTAGCCCTTTCTCCCGGTTCGCGTACGATCTTTTTGATAACGATGAGCCCGTCGAAGATCTCAGGGACCTCGATCTCCAGCAGTTTGGAAAGGAAGAGGGGGCTGGTCCGTGACAGGATGATCACGGGCGAGTTGTTCTTCAGCTCTACTTTCTTCACCACGGCGCGGATATTCTCTCCTTTTTTGAAGTAATCCTGGGGGATCTGCTCCGATTTGGGGAGGATCAGCTCGCTGCCTTCCTCATCCAGCAGGAGGATCTCTTTTTTCCATACCTGGTATACTTCCGCGCTTACGATCTCGCCTACGCGTTCGTTATATTTTTTTACCAATACATTCTTCTTCAGGTCGCCGATGCGGCTGGCCAGGGTCTGTTTGGCCGCAAGAATGGCGCGGCGGCCGAAATCCAGGATCTCGATCTCTTCATACAGTTCTTCGCCCACCTCATAGTCCGGCGCAATTTTGGTCGCCTCCGTGAAGGCGATCTCCGCAAGGGGATCATTGACACCGCCGTCCTCGACGATGGTACGCCGGCGCATGATCTCCAGGTCACCTTTCTCTGCATTCACGATGACGTCAAAGTTCTCATCGCTGCCATATTTCTTGCGCAACAATGTCTTGAACACGTCTTCGACTACCTTCATCATGGTGGGGCGGTCGATATTTTCCGCTTCCTTGAAATCCTGGAAAGCTTCGATCAAATTAATACTGGCCATAACACTTGATTTTAATGTCCGCCCGGGAGCGGCTTTTAAAAGACTACTTGAATTTTTGTTGTTTTTATGTTATCAAATAAAAAAGTATGGTTGATCACTTCTTTTTTCTTGTTTTTCCCTTTGGTCTCTTCAATAATGATACCGTCTTCGGCGACTTCGGTCAGGCGGCCTTCTATTTTGGACCCGTCCAGCAGCAGGATCTCCACCTGCCGGCCGATGTTCTTTTTGTACTGGCGCAATAATTTCAGCGGTTCATCCAGTCCCGGGGAGGATACTTCCAGGGAAAAATCGTCGCCCGGGAAGAAGCTGGAACCTTCCAGCTGCTTGTAGATCGCCCTGTTGACCTGCACGCATTTCTCTATCGAGATGCCATTATCGCCGTCCAGGAATATCTTGATGTTATTCGTAGGCTTAATCTTCACTTCCACCAGGAAATAACCGGTTTCGCCGGCCAGGATGGCCTGCACCATGTTCTCTATCGCCACCTTTGCTATTTCGTTGCTCATAAATCGTTCCGATCGAAAAACAAAGAAGGGAACGATCCCGTTCCCTTCTGTTGCTTCTTTTACCAATGCAAATGTAGGATTAATTCAATTCCAAACAAAAACCAGCTGTAAACCTTCACGAAAATTTTTTATAGTACTTTTAAGAAAAAGACCGAGCATGAGCCAACCAGACAACCTAGGTTCCTTTTTTTCAGAGAACAAAGCGCTGCTGAAAGAATATTTAGAGACCCGGATGGAGATCTACCGGCTGCAGAGCCTGCGGGTCTTTTCCAAGTCAGCCGGTTATTTTGTCTGGATGATCATTTCCCTGTTCCTGGCCTTCCTCATCCTGCTCTTCAGCGGGCTGGCCATCGGGTATTGGTTCTCCGGCCTGCTGCATAGCTACACGAAGGGGTTCGGGCTGATCGTACTGTTGCTGATCGGGGTCTTTATCCTCCTGGTGGTCCTGCGAAAGACCTTGTTCGTAGACCCTGTCATCCAGGCGATTATCGAAAAATCGAAAGAAGACGAAGAGGAAGAAAAAGAATAAAAATATCTTATATATGACAGCAACAACAAAGGCGGGCAAAAGTCTGGACGCCCTGGAAAAAGACATCCGGCGACTCCGCAAGAAAGCCCGGCAGCTGGAAGAAAAGATAGACGACAATTTCACCTATTTCCAGCACCATTCGGGGTCGATGTTCGTCCGCTCTCTGCTGCCCCGCAAGGTGGAGGGAGAAACCCTGACGGACAATCCCTTCCTGAACTCCCTTTTTCAGAATGAACGCCTGCAAAAAGTGCTGCTCCGCCTGGGCGACCGGGTGGCGGAAAAACTGGGCAACCTGCTCAACAAATTTATAAACAAAGTGTTTGGAAGTGAGTAGTGAGTGGTCAGTGGTCAGTGGTGAGGTATGAAAGGGATGGGGTTAGGTTTTGGGGATAAGGGCCGGAGATGCCCCTAAGTTTGCGGATTTAAGGAAGTCTTTAACAGATAGGGGTCCGGGTTTTGATTAATTTTATCATTATGTCTTTATCACGCATATTTTTAGTGGCCATTGTGCTCTACCTGCTGTATGGCTTTGTCTTTAACTTCCTGGTACCGGTGTTCCGGACAGCCCGGCAGGTGAAGAAGCAGTTCCGGAATATGGAAGATGCCGCCGCTACCATGCGGGAACAGATGAACAACCAGGGTCAGACCCCTCCTTTCCAGCAGGAATCCACCGCACAAGCTGCCCAGGCCCGGAAGAAGTCGGAGCCACTGGCTACCGACAATATCGGCGAATATATTGATTTTGAGGAGGTTAAGAAGTGAGTGGTCAGTGGTGAGTGGTGAGTGGTGAGTTAAGAAATACAGGTTATCAAAAATCGATATCGAGGATCGTCATACCCGGTTTCAGGAAGAACCCCTGCAATCCGGCTGCATTAGCTCCTTCTACATTCACCAGGGCATCGTCCACGAAGAGGGTCTCCTTCCCTTCCAGCCCATTTTCCAGCAGGATCTGTTGATAGGAAGCCGTGTCCGGTTTTCTTTTTCCCAGGATATGTGAATAATAGGCTTTTTCAAAATGGTCGTCCAGCGATCCCCCGAAAGCATCCTGATAAACCTTTTGCAGGTAGTCCAGGTGCAGGGCGTTGGTATTGCTGAAGAGGAAGAGACGGTATTTTTTCCGGAGGTCGTTCAGCAGCCGGATGCGTTCGGGCGGAAAGTCCAGCAGCAAGGCATTCCAGGCCCGGAGGATCTCTTCATCCGTAGCGGTGAGGCCCGTCAGTCCTCTTATAGCGTCGATGAACTCCCGGTCGCTGAGCTTTCCCACTTCATAATCCTTAAAGACCGAAACGGCATAGCCATGACCGAAATAATCACGGAAATTCTTTACCCCCATCGCTACGAATGCATCTTCCGTCAGTTTGTTATCGAGGTTGATGATCACCCCACCCAGGTCGAAAATAACGTTCTTGATCCCTTGCATAGCGTAAAAATATTATTTTCCGGGGATATTACTTCTTCAGGCTAAAGCCCGCCTCTTTCGTCTCCGCGGAATTCGTACCCACGAAAACCTTGAAGGCGCCGGGTTCGTAGATCCTGCGAAGATCCTTGCCGTAGAACTTCAGGTCTTCGGCAGTGAGCGTAAAGATCAGTTCTTTGCTCTCCCCTTTTTTCAGGAATATTTTCTGAAAGGCCTTTAACTCTTTCACCGGCTGCGTAACGCTGGCCACGAGGTCCCGGATATAGAGCTGCGCCGTTTCTTCTCCGTCGTAGGAGCCCGTATTGTTCACGGTGACCTTTACCTGTAATTTTTCGTCCGGCCGGATGGACGTTTTGTCGAGCGACAGGTCGCTATATTCAAACTGCGTATAGCTCAGGCCATACCCGAAAGGATAGAGCGGGTCGTTGGTGAGGTCCAGGTAGCGGGATTTATATTTCTCGTTGCTTTTGCCATCGTAGGGGCGGCCGGTGTTCTTATGATTGTAATAGATGGGGATCTGGCCCGTATTGCGGGGGAAGGACATCGTCAGCTTGCCGGAGGGGTTGTAATTGCCGAACAGCACGTCCGCTACGGCATTGCCCGCTTCGCTGCCGCCGAACCAGGTCTCGAGGATGGCCGGCACCTGTTCATTTTCCCAGGGGAGGGTGAGAGGGCGTCCGTTCATGAGCACCAGCACCAGGGGCTTACCCGTTTTTACAAGCGCTTTCAGCAAGGCCAGCTGAGGAGCGGGGAGGCCGATATCCGTACGGCAGGCCGCTTCCCCGGTCATGCCGAAGGGCTCTCCCAGCACGGCTACCACTACATCCGATTTGGCGGCCGCAGCCGTCGCTTCATCGATCATCTCCGCGGGTGTGCGGGGATCGGTAACGATATCGCCTCCGTTGGCATTCAGTTGTTTGAGGATGGAGGGATCGTCTATAATATTGGCGCCCTTCGCATAGAGGATATTCAGGTCGGCGCCGCCCATTTTCTTTATCCCTTCGATGACGCTGACGGATTTCTTCCAGTCGCCGGCGGCGCTCCAGCTGCCGATCATATCGCGGTGGTCGTCGGCCAGCGGGCCTACCAGGGCAATGGAGCCCGATCTCTTCAGGGGCAGCAGCTGTCCCGCATTTTTCAGCAGGACGATGGAATGCTCAGCGATCTGCCGGGCGGCCATCCGGTTGTCCTCCGTAAGGATCTCGCGGGTAGCCCTTTCCTCGCTGCAATTCCTATAGGGGTCGCGGAACAGGCCCAACTTATATTTGGCTTCCAGTATGCGGCGGCAGGCTGCGTCTATCTGCGCCTGCGTGATCTTTCCTTCTTTCAGGGAAGCTGTCAGGGTCGTTAAAAATCCTTCCCCTACCATGTCCATGTCGATGCCTGCCTGCAAGGCCAGGGCGGACACCTGTTGCAGGTCGCCGATGCCATGGGCGATCAGCTCGTTGATCGCCGTATAGTCCGTAACGACCATTCCTTTAAAGCCCCATTCCTTGCGGAGCAGGTCTGTCATCAGCCATTTATTTGCCGTGGCCGGCACGCCGTTGATCTCGTTGAAAGAGCTCATGATGCTGCCCGCGCCGGCGTCGATGGCGGCTTTATACGGCGGCAGATAATACTGGTACATCTTCAGGGGGCTCATGTCGACCGTATTATAGTCCCGGCCCGCTTCGGCGGCTCCGTACAAGGCGAAATGCTTGACGCAGGCCAGTACGGTATTCTCTTTGTCGAGGCCATTGGCCTGGTAGCCTTTCACCATGGCCCTTGCCAGCAGGGACCCCAGGTAGGGGTCTTCACCGGCCCCTTCGGAAACCCTTCCCCAGCGGGGGTCACGGGCGATGTCAACCATCGGGGAAAAGACCCAGTTGAGGCCATCGGCGCTGGCCTCGATCGCTGCGATGCGGGCGCTTTTTTCTACCAGGGTCGTATCCCAGGTGCAGGAAAGCCCCAGTGATATCGGGAAGATCGTTTTATGTCCATGGATGACGTCATAGCCGAACAATAAGGGGATATGGAGGCGGGAGTTCTTCACGGCCATCTCCTGCAGCTTACGGACGGCCTGGGGCGTATAGGTGTTGAATACGCCGCCCACCAGGCCCTTGCGGATCTTCTCATCGACGTCCTTGCTGACGATGGGACCGGTGACATCGAATCCGACGGAAGGGAGATTGAGCTGGCCTATTTTTTCGTCCAGGGTCATTTTCGCCATGAGGTTGCTGACGAAGGTATTCATGGCGGCGGCTTTATCTTGCGCCCTGGCCGGAGTACCGGGAAGGGATACCTGTAATACGATCAGCAGGCAAAGTGGCAGGGTCATCGTTCTTAACGTAATCATCAATCTTAGTTTTGAATGGTAGTATATGTAAAAGGTTATTCGGCTCTGATAATTTTCGTTCTCGCGGATACGCCGTTCTCATTGATCGCCTCGATGGTAAAATAGTAGGGTTTTTCTTTATCCATCGCCTTATCATAATACTCGTTGGCGTCATAGATCATGATGCAATTATAAAGTTTATCCGGCGCAGTTCCCGTATAAATATTATAAGCAAAGGCGTTTTCCACGGGACTCCATTTTATCCAGGCGCTGCGTTTATCTTTTTCGGTGCGAAGGACGACTAGGTCTTTCACCATGCCGGGCAGGGGACCCTCTCCTTTCCCAAAGACCCGCAGGCCGCTGAGGGCGAACTTGCCCGTAGGCATATGGATATTCTCCAGTTTAATGAACCTTGCTCGGACGGGACGGGGCAGCTCGATGTAATCGTGGGGTACATCGGTCGTATTGTCGCCTTTATCGGCGAGGAGGTCCCATTTTTTACCGTCCACGGAAGAATATGCCTTGTACCGATGATAGATCCCCGTCTGCTTACCCAGGAATTCCGCATCCTGGTCGGCATAGTTGATCTGCAGGGCGTTCACGCTGGCTACGGCGCCCAGGTCCGTCCGGATCCATTCGCCTTTATCGCCGCTGGCGGCGCTCCAGTAGGTCTTGATATCCTCATCTACGGCATCATTGGCCGGATGGCCGCTCAGCGAGGAGGACACGAGCACGGGCTTTTTATAATTCAGCAACATCCAGCCCGTGAAGCCGCCGTTGCCGCCTGGATCATTCTGCTCTTTCGTTTGGGCGGATGGCAGGTAGTGGGGATAATCGCCGAAGGCGGCATTCATGAATAGTACCCCGTCCTTATCGAAACCGGCGGGCCAGATGCCCAGTCTTCTTTCGAAGCTGTTCTTAACACCGATGGAGATGGTGGAGATATGCCAGTAATTATTCCAGTTATCCCCGAAAGTGCTGCCATGCCCCGCGCCCCGGGCGAATCCGCCGGGCTTGTAGGAAAAGGGCAGGGATTGCGGCCTTTCGAAGGGTCCCAGGGGACTGTCCCCTACTACGACCCCGTCGGCATAACCGCTGAATTCCGTTCCGGGAGCGCCGTATTGCAGGTAGTACTTCCCGTTATGTTTGGTCATCCAGGCGCCTTCGATGAAGGGGTCCAGGAAGGTATTGTCGAGGTATTCACCGAAGCGTTGCCAGCCGAAGCGCCAGGGCTGCAATACATAAAGCTCCTTCCGCGTACCGATGGGTTGCAGGGTCTTCCGGTCGAGCTCGATGCCGTAGAGGGGATAGACATTGCTGCTGCCGTTGTACATATAGAAGCGGCCATCATCGTCCGTGAAAAAGGCCGGGTCCCAGCCGCCGATGTCGAAGGAGTCCACCAGGGGTTTCCACTGACCTGCTTTGGGGTCGGTGCTCATCCAGATCGTGAAATTCCGGGTATAGGTAGAGCCGAAGACGATCATGGTATCCCCCAGGATGCCTATGGCGGGAGCGCATAGTTCGTCATAGCCTTCATTCCAGGGGCGCAGGAATTTCCGCGCTATGAAATGCCAGTTCAGCATGTCTGAGCTCCACCAATAGCCCCATTGATTGGTGCTGAATAAATAATAGTCGCCTTTATAATGGACGATCACCGGATCGGCGGTAGCCCGGTGCCGGCCCCATTTGCCGAAGTCGGGGATGGGCGTATAGCCATAGTCGATATTGATGGGGTTGCAATAGGTCGGCCGGGCCGGGGTCGCGGGAGCCTGGGGTCGCGACTGCATACCCAGGATCAGTAAGAATGGTATGAATAGGATCTTTTTCAATTCGCTGCGGCTTTAGCTTTCAGCCAGGGGCTTTCAAAACCTAATTTTTTCAGGCCCCCCCTGATCTCCGGGCAGCTCATGAATAATTTCCAGAGCAGGCCCGAACGGTAGTTCTCGATCATTACGACCTCGGGTCCCTGGTCGATGGCAAGGTAAGAGGAGGCATACCAGTTCTGCGTTTCGTTGAAAGCATCCGTGAAGCCATAGCTGCTCCAGATCTTATCTCCCAGGTCATTATAGAAGTGTTTCAGGGCCTGCATGGAATATTCGGGCGTATAGGGGAATGCCGAAAGGGCTGCCGTAGGCGTGATGGTACCCTTATCGTTGGTCGGAGAATAGGCATCATAGCCATCGAAGGTGTCCCCGGCCGTCAGGCCCCAGCAGTTTTCTCCATAGCCCTTGAATTTTTTCGGGTTGTCGACGCAATAGGCCCTGTTGATGAGGGTGTGATTCTTATTCTGTTCCCAGTAATCGGCGTACCGGTCTTTCAGTCCTCTCGGATCGAGGCCCAGGAATGAATAATGCGTGAAGAACAGTGGGCCGCCATAATCGAAGCCCAGGGGAAGCTGGTAGTTATAAAAGGTCTTACCGTTCTTAAAGAAATTACTTTGCGCCCATCCCCGGTGATACACGGCGGGGCTGACGGGGTAGTGTTCGGCGGAAGCAGCCAGCACATAAGTGATCAGGCATTCATTATATCCACGTAAAGGAAAGTTCATAGCCCAGCCATTGTTGGGGCTCCAGTGCCAGTACAGGACTTCTTCCCCTCCCCTGGTGAACCAGTCCCATTCGACCTCGTTCCATAACCAGCCGATGCGGTTACGAAGCTCGGATTCCACCCGATTGTCCAGCGTAAAATATTGCCGGGCGCAAAGGAGTCCTTCGAACAGGTAAGAAGTTTCCACGAGGTCGGCCCCATCGTCCTTACGACTGAAGGGGATCGTCTTTCCCGTCGCGCCATCCATCCAGTGAGGGAATACGCCATGGTAGGAATTCGCTTTCAATAAAAAATCGACCATTTTCAGCAGGTGTTTCGCGGCTGTATCACGGCCGATCCATTTCCTTTCCGTCGCCACGATCGTCGCCATGATCCCGAAGCCCGTACCGCCGGTGGTCACTACTTCGTTGCCATAGTTATACGCCACATTGCTGCGTTCGCGCGCCATACCGCTGACGGGGTGGGCGAAGTCCCAGAAATAGCGAAAAGTTTGTTGCTGCACGAGGTCCAGGAGGGCGGAGTCGGAGAGATCGCGGGGACGTGGTGAGTAGTGAGTAGTGAGTGGTGAGTGGTGAGTGGTGAGATAGGGGATCCGGGAATTTTTGGGGCCGGGCTTTTGTGTCTGCGCCGGCAGGAGCGTGCTGTTCAGCAGTAAGAGCAGCAGTATCTTATGGACGATCGATCTTTGCATGGTAATCCGCTATTTAATAAAGGTCTTATTAATCTTTTATAGTGCCGGACTTTGAAAGCCCAGTTTTTTCAGGCCCGTCTTTATCTCCGGGCAGCTCATAAATAAATTCCACAGGAGGTGCGAGCGATAATTCTCGATCATCACGATCTCGGGACCCTGGTCGATGGCCAGCCAGGAGGTGGCGAACCAGGGCTTGTCGAGATTGAAGGCGTCCGTAAATCCGTACTGGCCCCAGATCCTGTCGCCCAGTTTGTAATAAAAGAACCGGAGGGCAGCCATGGATTCCACAGGCGTATAGGGCAGGGAGGAGATGGCCGCGGTCGGTGAAATGATGCCGGGGTCATTCGTGGGCGAGTGGGCGCCATAGCCGCTGGCATTATCATCGCTGGCGGTGAGTCCCCAGCATTGAGGGCCATATCCCTTGAAGCCGTGGGGATTGGACAGGCAGTAATTGTAATTGATCTTCGTGTGCGCCGTATTCTGCGCCCAATAATCGGCATAGGCGTCGCTGAGCCCATTAGGATCGATGCCCAGGAAGGAATAATGCGCGAAGAAGAGGGGACCTCCCTGCGGGGGACCCAGCGGCAAGGGAATGCCGAAATAAGCATTCCCGTTGCGGATCGCGCCGTTGCCGGCCCAGCCGTTGTCGTAGACGCTTTTCGGAATGCCGAGGCTGTCTATAGGGGCAGAGGCGGCGAGAGCATATACGATCAGGGCCTCGTTCCAGCCTGTGATCGTTTGATTGGAGGACCAGTTGTAGGTAGGCGACCAATGCCAGAACAGGGTATTCTGGCCATTCTGCCGGAACCAGTTCCAGTCCACTGCTTTCCAGATGGTATTGATGGAATCCCTCAGTACTATTTCAGCCGGATCGGTGCTATTGAAGAATTGCCGGGCCGTCAGGAGTCCTTGCAGCAGGTAAGCCGTCTCCACCAGGTCGGCTCCGTCATCCTGCGTACTGAAAGGGATGGTCGTTCCGTCCGCACCGTTGATCCAGTGAGCGAAGGCGCCATGATAACGCTGCGCTTTGGTGGAAAGGAACCCTACAATTTTTTGTGTCCGGGCGAGGCCGTCCGCGCGACTGATGAAATGACGTTGAATGCCTACTAACAGGCTCATCAGTCCGAAGCCGCTGCCGCCGCTGGTGACCAGGTCACCGGAGGTATTCCTTTCCCGGGCCAGGCCGCTGACAGGATGACCGAAATCCCAGAAATAAGAGAAGGTTTGTTTCTCTACGAGGTCCAATAAAGCGCTGTCCGTGATGCGGGGGAATTTGTCGACGGAGTCAGTGTTGACGACGGGAGACACGCAGCATTCATGATGGCTGCAGGAAGGCAGGATAGCTGCACCAACAGCTATCAACAAAAATATCGACAGGAATCTTTTCATCCGTTGAGGCGATGGTAGTTGATCCGATGATGTGTTTTACGGGTAGGCGGCGTGAAAAAAAAGGAGGCTGCAACCCGTCCGGGGACTTTCATTCCCGGTGCAGCCTCCTTGTATATTAGCGGCCTTGTTTCTCCAGTTTGAACAGGGCGGATACTTCCAGTGCGTTGAGCGGTCTTTTATAGATCCTGAACTCATCCAGCATCCCGCTGAAGCTGCCTGCCCAGGGCTGGGCGCCGGAGCCGGTGGTCAGGGGAGGGTCTGTCTGGAACTGCCAGGTGCCGATGACCATCTTCGTGGGATTAGGGAATTTAAGGGCGCCGAAGTTGGTGCCATTGGCATCCTTGATCAGGGTGGAGAAGATGGGTGAGCCATTCTGATAGATGACAAAATTAGGGGTGGTCGCGGTCGTACTGTTGTCATAGGTAGCGACCATGTGCACCCAACGATTCCAGGCGGCCCCTACTTTCGTTCCCATGAACTGTCCCGTATTGACTGCGTTGGCATTGGCGAAATGCACTTTGAACTGGGCCGTATCGGAGCCGCTGCCATTATCCAGGTAGATATCCAGGCTACCCCAGAAATCGATGGGATTATTCAGGGAAAAGATGCCATAGCCGTAGGAGGTGTTTTGCGGAGCGTTCATCCAGAAGGAAACCGTGTAGGCCTGCAGGTTAGGGATCACCGTTCCGGGATTATCGAATACATAATACGTATTGGGACCAATCACCAGGGCTCCGCCTTTCTGACCTTTTGCGGCGAAGGTCGTTCCTTTATTGGTGCCTGTCAGGCCTCCCGCGCTGTCCACATAGCTGCCGTCGAAGGCCCAGTAGGCCACGAGGTCCGAGGTAGCGATCTGGCGGGAATTGGTATAACCGCCGGCGATGGGGGGCGCAGCGCCCTTGTTGAAGTCGTCGTCGAACTTCGCCTTGGTGCAGGCGCTGGTATAGATCATTCCCCCGGCAAGCAGGAGGAAGGAGAATTGTTTAAGTTGAGCTTTCATATAATTCGTTTATAAAGTTTAATAACCGTTATTCTGTGTCAGCCTTCCACCGCTGATGTCGCGTTGCGCCTGTGGAATGGGATACACTTCATTTTTACCGTCCGTGAAATTCGTCTTTCCGTGCGCACGGAGTACGGTGCCGGCCCTACCCTGGCGTACCAGGTCAAAGAAGCGGTCCTGTTCCATAGCGAGTTCTACCCTTCTTTCTTTCCAGATATTATCCTGGGTGCCTACTCCATCGGGAAGACCGGCGCGGGTACGGACCATGTTCAGCTTGGCGGTCGCTTCGCCCGCGTTGCCCAGCATGGCGGCTGCCTCGGCATACATCAGCAGCACTTCCGAAAAACGCATCAGCCGGATGTTCTTAGGCTTCTTATCCTTTCCGCCGGATGGCTGAGCCGACTCGGCGATGGGGCTGTGATAGGCTTTGTAGCTATAACGTTGATTGACCACCGAATCCTGGCTGGGGAGACGATAACCATCCCAGAGCACGGTGCCGGTGCTGACGTTGGGAGCGCCGGCCGTAGGTTGGATGAAGATGATCGTGGCGTTCTTGCGGGTATCGTTCGCTTCGTAGGCGGCTACGAGGTCCGCCGTGGGATTGTTGAAGCCGAAACCCAGGTCATCCCATCCTTTTACGGCACGGGGTCCCTGCCCGTTGCTGAACAGGGGGCTTGCCGCACCTTCCGTCAAGCTGGGTCCTGTCTGCACTTCGAAGATCGATTCGCTGTTGTTGTTGCCCCCCATTCCGTTGACCGGGTGTTCGCGGAAGATGAGGCTATAGTCGGGCACCAGGGAGTAGAGGTTCGATTTAATAACGGCATCCGTCAGGTCGAAGGTCTTCTGCCAGTTCTTCTGGTACATATATACTTTGGCCAGGAAGCTCTGTGCGGCGCCTTTGGTAGCTCTTCCAACCTGCGCGGCCGGATCGCCTTTCAGCGGGAGGTGATCTACTCCATATTGCAGGTCGTCGATGATGACCGCGTAGATATCGGCCACGGAAGCTCTTGTGTTGAACTCATCCTTCGTTAATTCCGCAGGTTCGGGATAACGGATGATCTTCGGTACGCCGCCGAAGGACCTTACGAGGTTGAAATAGTACATCCCCCGGATGAAGCGGGCTTCGCCGATGAGCCTGTTCCTGGTCGTCGAATCGAAGGTGGCTTTGCCCAGGATATCGATGGCCTGGTTGGCCCGGGCGATGCCGGTGTAATAACCCAGCCAGAGGTTATTGAAAATTCCGTTATTGGCGTTGGACCTGAAGTTGTCGATATCTCCCGCTCCGTTGATATCGAAGTCGCCGGAAGTGCTGCCTTTGTCTCCATCGTCGGAGGCCACATCGGTAGCCATCACCCATTCGAAGCCCACGGTATTCTTGTCGAAGCCACCGAAGTAAAGACTGTTATAGACGCCGCCTACCAGTTCAGCGGCAGCATTCGGGTCTTTCAATGCCTGGTCCGATGTCAACTGTCCCTGGGGAGGGATCTCCAGGAATTTCTTGGCGCATCCTCCCAGGAAGGGCAGCGCGGCGATGAAAAGGAGTTTTATATATTTATTCGTTGGTATCATGATCATTTCAATTTGATATTTAAGAATTAAAAGCCCAGGTTAACACCAAATGCGAATGTCCGGGTCGTGGGATAGATCTTGTATTCGATACCCGCATTCGTGGCGCTGGGGATAACCGTGGTCAATCCATTCGCCGTCGTGCTCTTGTTGCTGTACAGTTCCGGCGTAAAGCCGCTGTAGCCCGTGATCGTAGCCAGGTTCTGCGCCGTGATGAAAATGCGCAGGTTCTGCACTTTATATTTCGTCAGCATGGTGCGGGGCAGGGTATAACCGAGGGTCAGGTTGTTGATGCGGAAGAAGCTGCCGCTTTCCAGGAAATAGGTCGAGGCGGGCAGGGCGTTGATATTGGCCCTGGGAATGCTATTGCTGGGATGATCGGGCGTCCAGCGGTTCTTCGCCACATCCGTCTCGATATTATCCCCGGCATTGGGCCTGTCCGCTTTTTTACCATTGTAGATCTTGCCGCCCGAAGTGCCATAGGTATTGAAGCTGAAGTCGAAGGTCTTCCAGTTCAGGCCACCGCTGATACCGTAGGTGAAATTCGGTTGGTAGGACCCGCTGAAATCGCGGTCGAAATTATCGATCACGCCATCGGGCTTGCCGTTGGGGCCGCTGATATCCTTATACCGCAGGTCTCCCGGTTGGGCGTCTTTCTGGGCTGAAGCAGCGATCTGTGCGGCTGTCTGGAAGACGCCGTCGGCCTGTAATAAATAGAAGCTGCCGATGGGATGGCCATTGTCCGACAAGGTTGTAGAATAGGCTCCCACATTACCGTCGACGAGGGCCGCGCCACCGTTAAGACCCGTGATCCTGTTCCGGTTGAAGGCGATATTACCGCTGACGTTATAGCTCCAGTCCGTAGCGATCTTATCGTTCCAGTTCAGGCTGAACTCCACGCCTTTATTGGTGAAGCTGGCGGCGTTGGTGATATAGGTGTCGAAGGAACCTGCATATTGCCCGTTGAACTTGACATTGATGAGGGCGTTGCTGGTCTTTTTATCATAGAGATCGATGGTACCGGAAAGCCTGTTCTGCAAGACGGCGAAATCCAATCCCAGGTCATATTCCTCGGTGGTCTCCCATTTCAGGTTCTTGTCCACGGCCTGGTTGAAGGAGATGCCATAATATTGCCCCCCGTTAAAGACATAGGGTACATTGGGAGTGGCAATAGGAACGAAAAGATTGCTGGCGATCTGGTCATTACCAACCCGGCCCCAGCTGCCGCGTAATTTCAGGTTGTCGAAGGTCTTCTGGTTGGACATAAAGCCTTCGCGGGAGATATTCCAGCCCAGGCCCAGGGAGGGGAAGTAACCCCAACGGTTCTGTACGGGGAAGCGGGAAGTACCATCGGCGCGGAACGTGAAGTTCAGCATGTACCGGTTGTCATAACTGTAGGAGAACCGGCCGAGATAAGAATTGCGGGCCCATTTATCCCCGATGTTATCCGCGGTGGCGGTGGTATCCGTACCCTGGTATAAATACCATTGGTCCGGGCTCGCAGGTACGTCCAGCCGGGTACCGGTGGAAGTATTGAAACGGAATTCTTCGGAAGTAACCCCCAGCAAGAGGCTCAGGCTATGCCGGTCGAAGGTCTTGGCGATGGTGGCCGTATTGTCCCAGACCCATTTGTTGGTGTTGTCGTTCTGCACCGTCAGCTTGCTGCGATTGACGACCTGCTGTCCGCCCGACTCGATGAATACGCTGTTGGGACCCGCATTATCGTATTTGCTGGCATAGGTGATATTGTTGAAATAATTGATATCGATGCCCATGCTGCTGCGCAGGGTCAGCCAGGAAACCGGCTTGAAATCCGCTGCGAACGTCCCCTGGATCCGGTCGGCCTTGCTGTTCGCGTTTTCCGCGTCCAGCAGCAGGAGAGGATTGCTGATATTATTGGAAAGGGAGGTGTTGCCGTATTTGTTACCCACTTTGGAAGGAACATAAGGCGCGGCCCGATAAGCGATGTTGAACACATCCAGGTTCACGTTCCTTACATTTGCCCGGCTATAAGATACCAGGGAAGAAAGTTTCAGCTTGTTGCTGATCTTGTATTCGTTGTTGGAACGGAGCGTGAAGCGTTTGAAATTATTGGTCTGGATGATGCCTCCGTCCCCGACATAGCCGGCGCTCAGGAAATAATTGATATTATCCCCGCCCCCTGAAATGGAGAGATTATGGTTCTGCTGAAGGCTTTTCTTGGTGATGGCGTCGTACCAGTCGGTGTTGCCGCCGGCGGCCAGCTGGGCGCTGGTGATGATGCTATCCCCGCTGCCATAATAGACGTTGGCCTCGTTGACATAATTGGCGTATTGTTTCGCCCCTGCCATATTCACCAGCCTGGCGATCTCTTTGACGCCCACCGTTCCGTCATAGGATATCAGCATTTTGCCCGGACGCCCTTTCTTGGTGGTGATCAGCAGGACGCCATTGGCGGCACGCATACCGTAAATGGCCGTGGCCGATGCATCTTTCAGGATATCCATGGAGACGATGTCGGCAGAGTTGATATTGCGGATGTCATCCGTGATCACGCCGTCCACTACATACAGCGGGCTCAGACCGCCCAGCATGGTGCCCACACCTCTTATCTGTACGGTGGGGTTGGAGTTCGGGTCGCCGGAGCTGATGATCTGTACGCCGGCCACTTTACCCTGGATGGCCTGGGTGGCGGTCAAAACGGGTTGTTTGGCAATGTCTGCGCCGCTTACGCTGGCTACAGACCCTGTCACATCGCGTTTGCGCTGGGAGCCATAACCCACGACGACGACCTGGTCCAGCACTTTATTGGAAGCGACCATTTTTACATTCACTACGGCCTGGCTGTTGACGGCTACTTCCTGGGCGTCATAACCGATATAGGATACCAGCAGGGTCCCATTCTCCGGGACCGTGAGGGTGAATTCCCCGTTGTTATCGGTAGTCGTGCCCCTGGAACTGCCTTTCAGGTAAACAGATACGCCCGGGAGGGGTTCTCCGTTGGGACCCGTCACTTTTCCCGTCACTTTTATGTCCTGCAGCGTGAGCGCCGCGGACCGTACTACGATGAGATTATTAGCCAGTAAGGTATAGGTGAGATCCGTGCCTGAAAAGAGACCTTTCAGCACGTCCTTTATCTCTGCGTTCGTGACATCGATGGTGATCTTTTTCCCGATGTCATTGAGGCGGCTGTTGTAGAGGAAACGGTAAGTCCCCTGACCCTCAATGGAATTGAGTGCTTTGGAGATCTCCGCCTGGTTGAGTTTGAGTGTGACCTTACCCTGCCCGTTGACATTTGCCGACACTTGCAGCATACCTGCGAACATCAGTAGAAAGGTTAGTTTCATAAACAGAAGAGCTTTTTTTACGGCATAGGGACCCGCGTCCCCAATCGTTAGAATTTTTTTCATACTTTTAAACTTGTGGGTTATTTAAAAAAGTGAAACCTGTGCTGCTGCTACCATGCATTGCCATGTTTCCGATGTAACCTTGCGGGGAATGCGCCAACATTTCCCGCTTTTTTTACTTCTTTAGGTGCTATCGTCCATTCTTCCTTATTTACTTATATCATAGATCGTTATTTGGTTTTCGTGAATAGTATAGTTAAAAGCCCTTTCCGGCTCTGTGGTTAATTTAAGGGCCTCCAGGGCCTCTGCGATCGTCTCTTTCTGAAAACTGCCCGTAAAGTGCAGCTGTTCCAGGGCGGGCGTGGCAAAACGGATACTGATCCCGTACCAGCGTTCCATCTGCCGGGCCAGGGCCCAGAACTCCTCATCCTGGAATGCCAGTTTATTTTCCACCCAGGAAGTCTCGATGATGGCGCCCGTATGCTGTTCGTAGGTCGGCTTGCGGATGGAAACGAGGGATTCGTTCGCCGGGTTCTTATCAGACCGTGGATCTTTCCGGAGGAGGGCGCTGTCGTCGTTGGCCACTACCAGCTTCTCGTTCGGCTTGAGGATGATCTTTTCGTTGGGCCTGTCCCTGACGGAGACTTCGATGCTGCCGTTGATAAGGGTGGCTTCCGTCGTTTTGTCCGTGGGATAGGATTTGACGTTGAAGCGGGTGCCCAGGACCCGGATATCGATCCTGTCCGTATGGATGACGAAGGGTTTGCCGGCGTTATGGGCCACATCGAAGAAAGCTTCCCCGTTGAGGTTCACTTCCCGGAGTTTCGTCCCGAAATTCTTATCATAATTCAGGCGGCTGCCGGCATTCAGCCATACTTTGGTGCCGTCCGGCAATACCAGGTGGGTACGTGAGCCGGCGCCGGCGGATATTTCGCTACCGGATTCTGCTTTGGCCGTCTCTTTTCCCGCGAGGGGTAAGTGGCCGGGCCGATCGATGGCGAGGATGACGGCGGCGGCGAGAAGGCAGCCCAGGCCTGCCAGCAGCAGGGTCCTGCGACGGCGGGGGTTCCTTTTGTTGATCATAAAGGCGTCCTCGCCGGGCTCGGCAGCTATCTCCGGGCCGGAAGCGGAAGGATCGAAATCGATGCCCAGATCGTGCATGCGATCGAGGTGCTGTTTGAAGGCTTGTTCGGCATCTTTGCGGCGGTCGGGAGCGGAAGGGTTCCACAGATCGGTGACCGTCTGCAGGGGATAGTGCAGTTCCGGGTTGCAACGGAGCAGGCGTTCCAATTCCCGCAACTCTTCGGGGGTGGCTTCGCCGGAGAGTTTTTTGGCGATCAGGTTCCAGGTATATTCTCTTTGCTCTTGTCCCATAATTTTATAAATGCGGCATGCCGTTCCTATTCAGGACAGCAGAAACAGGAAAAACCCCCAAAAGGTTTGAAAAAAAATTTGGTGAGTGGTCAGTAGTGAGTGGTGAGGTAGGTGCGGGAATTTCCGGAAGCCGGGAGGTTGGAGCGCGGGGTCCGGAAGTGCCTAAGGATGATGGCGCATCTGGGAGGAGATGGTCCTCCGGATATCGAAGTTCACCGCCATCCCTATTTTCTGAACGGCGATGGCGAGCTGGTTCTCCACCGTCTTTATGGAAATATTCAGGATCTCGGCCACTTCGCGGTATTTAAGCCCGTCCTCTTTCGCCAGCTTGAAGATCAGCCTGCACTGGGGCGGGAGCTGGTCGATGGCTCGCTGAATAAGGGCCAGCAT
>Ga0307517_10000488_pt1 | contig 68012 bp, 68 predicted proteins | sample 23_EM_MG_FD_194515 | JGI IMG/M metagenome (GOLD analysis project Ga0307517, IMG submission 194515) | Populus trichocarpa ectomycorrhiza microbial communities from riparian zone in the Pacific Northwest, United States - 23_EM | ecosystem: Host-associated > Plants > Roots > Unclassified | place...
AAAAAAAAAAAAAAAACCAAAAATAAAAAAAAAAAAAAAAAAAAACGACCAAGAGATAAGACCACGAACCATCTCTCCTCCACCTCCGGCGATTGAAATCTCAACACCACTGGAAATCATCGTCACTTTCCCACACCAAGCTCTCTTCCCCCATCATGGCTACTGCCGTGGGGTTGACGTTAAGCCATCTACCCTCCTCTCCTGGGGCAGGCATGCCTTCCCTCCTTGGGGTTCTTGTTCCCGTTCGTCGTTGACACCCGCTCATGATGTTTGGTTCTCCCCCTTACCCCGCACTTCCTTTGCAACTCGCTTAGGATTTTGCACGGTCGGAAAGCTTCTTGCTACGCTCACGGTCGGCGTTACGGTGTCGGACTCTCGGTCAAAGTAGACCCCGGCTTGCTGGGCTTGTACCTCTGGTGGGAAAAGCCTCGGTTAGGAACACCACGGTCTCGCCCCGTCTCGTCGTCGTCCCAAAAGCCCTTGCTATGGCCCGTTTGTCGGTTGTGGCTAGCCCGTTCGCGACCCTTCCTCTACCTCCCTCCCAGTTCCGTCCGCTGGCACCGTACTGCCCTATAAGCTGGCACCTTACGGCTAAAAACTCGTCCTCCGGCCGGCACCCTACTGCTCCCCCCCCTCCGGCTGGCACCCTACTGCTATTCACCGGCTGGCACCCTACAGCTCACCTTCCGGGCTGGCATCCCCTCTGCTCGGTGGCTCGGCTCGCCCTTCTCTCGCCCTCCAATCGTCCGGCCTCTCCTCGGTTACGCCTAGTCGTGGTATAGCACTGCCTCCGTGGCTTTGTCCAACGCTTGGGAACGATGTAATGACCTGCCCGACCGTACATCATGGTTTTTGGTGGGCCCTCAACCTATGAGCTTTCCCGTGTCGGCGATCATCTATCCTCTCCCTCAGGCCCCGAAAGGGCCTCTGAACAGCCATCGTTTCTTTTGTTTTGGGGAGCCTGCTGAAGGGTTTGGGTCTCTCTACCTGTACGTTTCTATGTATTGTTTCCTTAGGCGTCTGGGCTATATTATCTTAGGTGCTAGGCGGGGGAGACTTTTCCTATGGAGTCGGGGTGTTTGATTTTTCCCATGAAGACGTGAAGCGGGTGGTGGGTTTGCATTTATAGGTATTTTTCTCTTCATAGCTAGCGCTGCATAAGGCTTTTTGTACCTAGAAACAAATAACGCATGATTACAAAAAAGAAAAAAGGAAAAAAAAACGACCAAGAGATAGGACACGAACCATCTCTCCTCCACCTCCGGCAATTGAAATCTCAACACCACGGGAAATCATCGTCACCCTCCCGCACCCACCTCTGTTCTCCCACGATGGCTACTGCGTAGGAGTTGACGTTAAGCCATCTACCCTCCTCTCCGGAGGCACGTCTGCCTCCCCTCCTTGGGGTTCTTGTTCCCGTTCATCGTTGACACCCGCTAATGGTGTTCGGTTGTCCCCCTTACCCCGCACTTCCGTCGCACTTCGCTTAGGATTTTGCACGGGCGGAAAGCTTCTTGCTACGCTCGCGGTCGGCGTTACGGTGTCGGACTCTCGTTCAAACTAGGCCCCGGCTTCCTGGGCTTGTACATTTGATGGGGAAAGCCTGCGTTAGTAACATCATGGTCTCGTCCAGGCTCGTCGTCGTCCCAAAAGCCCTTGCTATGGCCCGTTTGTCGGTTCTGGCTAGCCCGCTCGCTATCCTTCCTCTACCCCCCTCCCGGTTCTGTCCGGTGGCACCGTACTGCCCCATAAGCTGGCACCTTACTGCTAATCCTCCTCACCGGCTGGCACCCTAGTGCTCCTCACCGGCTGACACCCTACTGCTACTCACCGGCTGGCACCCTACTGCTCACCATGGTTGGCTGGCATCCCTTCTGCCCAGTGGCTCCGCCCGCCCACCTGCCTCTCTCCCTCCTGCGATTTACTCCATGGTCGCAATCCTCGCTTAGGTTACGGTTGATCATGGTATCGCACTGCCTCCTTTGTCTCCCCTAAACGCCTACGCGTCGCCACCTTCCGGTCACTCCCGACCGTTGAGACGCCGCCTCAACCGGATTTTACCGTACCGGTTCTTGGATTTGGCATATTGCCAATAGTAGTTATATCTAGGCGTTTCTTTGATTCTTTTCTTAGGGTTACCTGGGGGCCTGCTGAAAGGTTTGGGTCTCTCTCCTGTACGTTTCTATGAGTTGTTTCCCTACGTGTCTGAGGTGCTAGTCTTAGGTGCTATGCGGGGGAAGTTTCTTCTATGGTCTCTGGGGGTTGGATTTTTCCTATGACGAGGTGAAGCGGGCGGGATGACGTTTGCTTATAGGTTTTTTATCTCCATAGCTAGCGCTGCATGAGTCTTTTGTACCTTTAAACATAATAACGATTTGATTACAAAAAAAAGAAAAAAAAAACGACCAACAGATAGGACCACGAGCCATCTCTCCTCCACCTCCGGCGATTGAAATCTCAACACCACGGGAAATCATCGTCACCCTTCCCCACCTACCTCTCTTCTCCCACGATGGCTACTGCCTAGGGGTTGACGTTAAGCCATCTACCCTCCTCTCCTGGGGCACGCATGTCTCCCCTCCTTGGGGTTCTTGTTCCCGTCCATCGTTGACGCCCGCTCATGAAGTTCGGTTCTCCCCCTTACCCCGCACTTGCCTTGCATCTCGCTTGGCATTTTGCGCGGTCGGAAAGCTTCTCGCTTCGTTCACGGTCGGCGATATGGCGTCCGGACTCTCGGTCGAAAGAAGGCTTCAGTTCTGCGGGGCTTGTACCTCTGATGGGGAAAGCTTCGGTAAGTAACATCACGGTCCCACTCGTTCTCGCTGTTGCCCAAAAGCCCTTGCTATGGCCCGTTAGTCGTTTGTGGCTAGGCCGTTCGCGATCCTTCCTCTACCCCCCTCCCGGTTCCGTCCGCTGGCACCCTACTGCCCCATAAGCTGGCACCTTACTGCTAATCCTCCTCCCCGGCTGGCACCCTACTGCTCCCCACCGGCTGGCACCCTACTGCTACTCACCGGCTGGCACCCTACTGCTCATCATCGTTGGCTGGCATCCCCTCTGCGCGGTGGCCCCGCTCGCCCACCTTCCTCTCTCCCTCCTACGATTTACTCTACGGTCGCAAACCTCGGTTAGGTTACAGTTGATCATGGTATTGCACTGCCTCCTTGGTCTCTCCTAAACGCCGACGCGTCGCCACCCTCCGGTTAGTGCCGACCGTGAACCGGCCTGCCCCTTACGGGGACTAGCCGCGGGGCCATTTGGTTAGGCATATTGGCAATAGTAGTTGTATCTAGGCGTTTCTTTGATTCTTTTCTTAGTGTTACCTGGGGGCCTGCTTAAGGGTTTGGGTCTCTCTCCTGTACGTCTTTATGAATTGTTTCCCTACGTGTCTGAGGTTTTGTCTTAGGTGCTAGGCGAGGGGGGCTTTTTCCTATGGATTCGGGGTGTTTGATTTTTCCTATGACGAGGTGAAGCGGGCGGGATGACCTTTGCTTATAGGTTTTTTGTCTCCATAGCTAGCGCTGCATGAGTCTTTTGTACCTTTAAACATAATAACAATTTGATTACAAAAAAAAACAGAGAAAAAAAAAACGACCAAGAGATAGGACCACGAACCATCTCTCCTCCACCTCCGGCGATTGAAATCTCAACACCACGGGAAATCATCGTCACCCTCCCCCACCCACCTCTGTTCTCCCACGATGGCTACTGCCTAGGAGTTGACGTTAAGCCATCTAACCTGCTCTCCTGAGGCATGTCTGCCTCCCCTCCTTGGGGTTCTTGTTCCCGTTCGTCGTTGACACCCGCTCATGGTGTTCGGTTCTCCCCCTTACGCCGCACTTCCTTTGCACCTCGCTTAGGATTTTGCACGGTCGGAAAGCTTCTTGCTACGCTAACGGTCGGCGTTACGGTGTCGGACTCTCGGCCATCGTAGGCCCCGGCTTGCTGGGCGTGTACCTCTGATGGGGAAACCCTCGGTTACTAACATCACGGTCTCGTCCCGGTCTCGTCGTCGTCCCAAAAGCCCTGGCTATGGCCCGTTTGTCGGTTGTGGCTAGCGCGCTCGCGATCCTTCCTCTACCCCTCTCCCGGTTCTGTCCGCTGGCACCGTACTGCCCCATAAGCTGTCAGCTTACTGCTAATCCTCCTCACCGGCTGGCACCCTACTGCTCCTCACCGGCTGGCACCCTACTGCTACTCACCGGCTGGCACCCTACTGCTCACCATCTTTGGCTGGCATCCCCTCTGCCCGGTGTCTCCGCTCGCCCACCTGCCTCTCTCCCTTCTGCGATTTACTCTACGGTCGCAATCCTCACTTAGGTTACGGTTGATCATGGTATCCCACTGCCTCCTTGGTCTCTCCTAAACGCCGACGCGTTGCCACCTTCCGGTCACTCCCGACTGTTGAGCCGCCGCCCCAACCGGATTTTACCGTACGGGTTCTGGGATTTGGCATATTGCCAATAGTAGTTATATCTACGCCTTTCTTTGATTCTTTTCTTACTGTTCCCTGGGGGCCAGCTGAAGTGATTGGGTCTCTCTCCTGTAGCTTTCTAGGGGTTGTTTCCCTACATGTCGGAGGTGCGAGTCTCAGGTGCTAGGCGGGGGAAGTTTCTTCTATGGTCTCGGGGGGTTTGATTTTTCCTATGACGAGGTGAAGCGGGCGGGATAACGTTTGCTTATAGGTTTTTTATCTCCATAGCTAGCTCTGCATGAGTCTTTTGTACCTTCAAACATAATAACCATTTGATTACAAAAAAAAAAAAGAAAAAAAAAAGTGACCAGGAGATAGGACACGAACCATCTCTCCTCCACCTCCGCCGATTGAAAGCTCAACACCACGGGAAATCATCGTGACTTTCGCCCACCCACCTCTCTTCTCCCACGATGGCTACAGCCTAGGAGTTGATGTTAAGCCATCTGCCCTCCTCCTCTGTGGCCTCGGCCTTCCCTCCTTGGGGTTCTCGTTCCTGTTCGTGGTTGACTCCCGCTCATGATGTTCGGTTCTCCGCCTTACCCCGCACTTGCTTAGCACCTCGCTTAGCATTTTGCACACTCGGAAAGCTTCTCGCTACACTCAGGGTCGGCCTTAAGGTGTCGGATTCTCGGTCAAAGTAGGTTCCGGCTTGCTGGGCTTGTACCACTGATGGCGAAAGCCTCGGTTAGTAACATCACGGTCCCGCTCGGTTTCGTCGTTGTCCCAAAAGCCCTTGGTATGGCCCCTTTGTCGGTTGTGGCTAGCCCGCTCGCGATCCTTCCTCTACCCCCTCCCGGTTCCGTCCGCTGGCACCGTACTGCCCTACAAGCTGGCACGTTACTGCTGAAACCCGTCCCCCAGCTCGCACCCTACTGCTCCCCCCCCTCTGGCTGGCACCCTACTGCTACTCCCCGGATGGCACCCTACTTCTCACCTTCCTGGCTGGCACCTCCTCTGCTCAGTGGCTCCGCTCGCCCTCTTCCCCCTCCCATCGTTCGACCCTTCCTTGGTTACGCCTAGTCGTGGTATTGCACTCCCTCCGTGGCTACGGACCAACCCCTTGGATCGATGTACTGACCTGCACAACCGCGCGTGTGGTTCTTGTGGGCCCACGGTTTCCGTGTTTTCCGGTGTCGCCGATCATCTATCCTCCCCCTCCGGCCCCGAAAGGGGCTTAGAACAGCGGTCGTTTCTTTTGTTTTGGGGTACCTGCTGAGGGGTTTGGGTCTCTCTACTCGTACCTTTCTATATATTGTTTCCTTACGTGTCTGGGGTATATTATCTTAGGTGCTAGGCGAGGGAGACTTTTCCTATGGACTCGGGGTGTTTGATTTTTCTCATGAAGAGGTGAAGCGGGCGGTGGGTTTGCCCTTATATGTTTTTTTCTCTTCATAGCTCGCACTGCATAAGGCTTTTTGTACCCAGAAACAAATAACGAATGATTACAAAAAAAAAAAAAAAAAAAACGACCAAGAGATAGGATCTTCATGCAACCATCTAAGTACTTTTCTCTACTTAAGATATTGGAATATAATTACACTTCACTCTCATTACATACACTTCTCCTCTACAAGTGCCTATGTCTAAGCACTCGGAGACTATTGTGATAGTTGCGACGAGTCGCCCGAACATAGGACTATTGTGATAGTTCTATCACGGACGACCATCCACCCATCTCACGATCTGAAGAGATAGTATCCTTCGACGGATCGCTGGAAACAAGCAAGCCGGTCTCGTACTATCTGAAGCGATAATATCCTTCGAGCGATCGCAGGAGACAAGCAAGCCAGTCTTCTACTATCCGAAGAGATAGTATCCTTCGACGGATCACAGAAGATTGAGATCCGCTTAAACAGGCGACGGCTGTCGTTGCCTGTTGCATATCTGCTCAAAAATAGGATTGTTACAGCCGAAGGGTTTCTTTGCCCCTGTACATCTTTATGTTGGTTTTCTTTGTGTTTGGCTTTCCTATGCCTTCCCCCCTTAGTTTAGGCTGGTGGCAGGTGTGCCGTTAGGCCCATACTATAGGGTCTTAGGGGTACGGTTTCGGTCTTCATGTGTGATTGCTTTCTTATGGGTGGATGGTATTTGTTTGTTCCATAACGAGGTGAAGCGCGTCATTGGATTGTTTATGGTTTTGTTTACGCCATAGCTAATAGCCGGTTCCCCTCCTATTTCGCTGTCGCTCATAGTCGGCGAAAGCAAGTGTGACGCGAAAGCAAGTGTGACGCGAAAGCAAGTCGGACGCGCCGCTTTTTTTTGTTCTGATAGGCTTACATAATGCGCCCCAGTTTTTGCATTTTTGTACTTTGGTGTGAGGGTAAGTGATTTGAAAGAAAGTGGTTGGTGCAACACTAGCGGTTTTCCGATCACTTTTTGCTCCAGGCTAGTACAAGTTTCGAGATGTAGATGAAGATGAAGAAGCAGATTCCTTGCCCAGGTCCGTGGCTCAGCTGATTTTATTACCTATGATACAAGAAAAATATGGTGACTTATATAGAAGTGTTGATTTCGGGTGAATTGAGAGTATTATGTAAGCCTAATTTTCACAAAAAAACAAAGAAAACGGCGCGTCACACTTGCTTTCGCGTCACACTTGCTTTCGCCGACTATGAGCGACAGCGAAATAAGAGTGGAACCGGCTATTAGCCCTCCACGTGATTTCTTGAACCATAAACAACGAATCATATGATAAAACCAAAAAAAAAAAGAAAAAAACCCCTGGAGCAGCCAGAGCCAACTGTTGAGAAGGAGGCTCAACCGAACAATAGTGCATGATGTTTGAGTTATCCATATTGGGATCAAATTCCTTTCACATGCTCGCAAGGAATATGTGCTGATTGCGTTCATACCAGCTGCCATCCACAACTTTTGTCATTGTAGGATCATCTCTATTGGGATTTCGGTAGCAACTCTGGGAGGTAGGCTGTAGGGATGAAGGGAAATCAAACAATAACCTGTTAGGCCTCATCGCGCGATTGACGATAAATTAGTACAATGCAAAGTGCTACCATCCAAGTTACTGATTGCGAACAGGAAGGAAGAGGTGGAAGAAATACTTGAGGTATCATCAGTTCACTGCGAACATGCAGTAAATCATAAACCAAAATCCTGAGCCATTCCCTGCATCTAGACATTCCGCTAGCATGTTTGAGAAAGAGCCATACAGCCTCGCCTTTCTTAACAGTCACTCTCTCTCTGGTGGCTGGAGCAACATTGGTGCCTAGTGGGTGTTAGCCATATGTCAACTTCAAAAATCGGAGCATGCACAACGCCTACTATCATAAAACACAAACGGAATACTGATCTCCTCATTGATAATCTTCTCCTGCAAAGCCAAAAACTCCCTTCTCCCTGTCTCACGTTCATGAGCCTCCTCCAAAAATGTATTCTTCGTCAAGACCTTCAGAGCCGGTAGACCCAGTTTTGGATCAACCTTCCGCTTCTTTACTCCTCTCCACTCTTATTGTTATTCTGACTATCAGACCTTGTCCGGTTGGCGCCACACAGGCTTCCCGAGACGAGCGCGCAGGTCCCCCACCCCCGCCGCCACTGCCAATTGGTTCTAGTTTTTCGGCTACTTTGCGGTCCTGTTGTTCTGCTACTTCAACGCGGCAGTTCTTGAATTCACTTAGATGGTCGGCGTCTTTGGCTTATCCTTCAGGGTTTCGGCGTTTGCGACAAAGCACAAGGGTGAGCTAGCGGTTGGGTCGGCCATGGTAAACAGTGTTATATTTGGGCTGATGGTGGGGTTTGCTGCTAGGGTGATTGGAACTTGTGTTCAGGAGGTTAGTTGCAGGTAAGATTTCAAGTGAGTTGGTAGCGTTGTCGGGGTATTGATCTACGGTAAGGGGATGATGGGTGATCGAGAACCGACATTTGGCCAGGCGATGATGCACGCCCCTGCCTAAGTGGCGTTGTAGCTACGCTAGTGTCCACTTCACTTTTGTGCGGTAACTATGTAACATGACTGCGCGTCATAGGAAATGATAACATGACACGTTTGGTGAGCACGGTATCGTATTAGTACACATGTTGGTGCGGGGCGAAAAACTTTATCTTCACCTTATCGCAACACTATCCCAACGGTCCCCCAATGTCCCACTTCTCCCCCCGTAGGATAGCCGAACCTCTTCCACGAACTGCGCTCCCATCTACTTGCTCATAGCTGCCCCATAGGATTTTCCTCCAGATCGATCCTTGGCCGATGCGAGAGGAGATCCAAGCCCGGGAAGCCCGAACGGACATCTTGCTTGGTCCACCGGGAATGGAACACCTCATCAGAATTCCATGTCTTTCTTGAATAGCGTCCCAATATTGGTAAAGTTACGGAATTGTGATAAGTCTGGGAACCTTACCCCCAATGATGCATACAATTTTGCAGTCCTCCCTTCGGTTCCCCGACCTGCCCCGCAGCCAGCTACTCAAGTTTCTTAGAATGTCCCTACCCCCCCTCATCGCATCATGGCAGCCTCGGGCCTCCGGGGTGACAGTCACTTTCACCAATCTCCAACGCCGCATTAAATCACATACAAAGATCTGCATCCCCGCGATCCTCTGCTGCAGGACTGGTCTCTCCTCCCCCAGTTGCTCTCAACCATATCCAACCAAATAACCAAGGATGCCAGTGTCCCACTGATTTAGAACATGCCTATACCAAGCTCGCAGGTGATGCACTCACAGCATCAGGGGGTGTTTCGCCAATGTTGCCGGCTCGCAGGCTAATACCACTTTTGAGGGGGAGCATGTCAGCGCTAGCACTGGGGAGTCATTGACAAGCGGAGGGTGTAAGAGATTGCAGAGGAAGTAGGGTAGTATCGATCAACGTGCAGTGGTTGATTCCTCCGATGAAGGCGAGGATACTAGTACCAAAGAAACAGTTGGAGCAAATTCGCCTATGAGTGCAGAAGAGGTGAGGGAGGGCTGCTGCAGTCAGAAAAGGTTCCGGCCCAAGCAGTGAAAGTAGCAGCGCGAGAACGGGGGAGGCAGTAGAGAAAAGACATGGTATGATCAAATCATGATCAGGATTGTGGGCGATTCCGATGGGAGCGGAAGTGACTGAAAAAAGAAAGGAGGTGGAATATACATCAGGAAGGGGCTTATTAGTATGCGGAGAACAAGGATGCGTTTACTGGCTACTGCAGAGGTCGAACGTATGTACTGCTGCCCGGATTCTAGCGGTGGCTGTGACTTTTCCGATAGGGAAGGCTGCGAGTACTAGGTAGAATGTTCGCTGCCTCCTGACCTCGATATCGATTACCCCGTCGGGTAGAGTCTCTGGAACAACATCTCCTACCAGAAATAGACAATCGGGTGTGCATCCTTTTACATATTTCAACCCACTTTCACATGACTCTACGGAAATGGCCTTGTATACAGAAGCGGACACCTGCGATCTGCATCAGGTTCACCCATAGAGATAATCTTCTCTCCTATCTCTTCCACACCGGAGACTCAACCTCTCGTTAGCACAATTCTACATGGGATATATGAGTCGATATTCAAGGAGGCAGAAGAGGAAGGTAGTAAGTGGGTGCAAATGTATCTTGTTGCTACCGATTTGAATGGAGAGGGCCAGCATTTACTGGTTTGGACAATCGGGATAGTTCTCGGGGGCGGCGATCGTCTGATAGCCATATCTGCGATCGATCAGGATACAATCGGAGATGGCGGCAAGATTGTTCTGGATGACAGGATACGGGGAGCATTGAGCAGCTGGGCTGCTGCCATGGGGACCAGCCTTGCGTCTATGAAGATGCCTCATACACCCAGAGTCCTAGGTTCCCGCGGTAGAAGTGTACTAGAGGCGTGGGTGTCCCGAATTACACTCTGATAGTATTACATTATAAACTAACTCATCACCTAGCTGCCTTCTGGGATCCTTTATGAATTACCTGGTCACTAAATCCTCTGGTTGCCCAGAAAAAACTCGAACACACTAAAAGGTTTGCCAAAACCAGCGTCCAGCGGCCCAATAACCTCATGACCAGCCCTCGGGCAGGCAGTCCGTTCCTCCTGTTGAAAGGTAGACTAACTACTAAGGCAACTCATGCGCGTCGGAGCGTTAGTGGTGGGAGGTCCAACCTTGGGGAAATGGAACGTTCTCAATGGATTTCTTTTTTTTTTCACTTTCTTCCCCGTTTCTCCACATCAACTATCATCGTCGTCATCATAATAGAGGATAACTACTCACAGGCTTTCACTTCTGGAAATAAATCACCCTATTAACTGTATTAATGACCACTCTCATTGTCGTTGTTTTTTCTTCTAGTTAAACAGTTCCCCGGGCAGGTAAATCGACCAGCGGCCGATTAGAGCCAATGAAATCGATTGCGTTGTGAATGAAGAAGGAAAAAACAAATCGTGATAAGTGAGAGAGGGGAATAATTTCAGCCGCCTCGAACCAGAGACCACCAGTGTGCTAGGCTGATATAATAACCAACTACACCATGAAATCATGATTAGAATACTTGCCCTCACACTTCAACAGAGCGCTTACTGAGAGGCCACGCTTAACAGCTGTTACCATGCAGCGCTACTATGTTGCCGTTCACAGGCAAAGTCTCAAAGGGACCCCAACTGAACACCACTCACTGTAGAGCCTTGGAGTTGTCTTTCCTGGTCTTCTGGTAGATATTGTATTTTTGTCATAAGGGTATACGGAGGGGGTCGCTTCTCTATCTGGGCTAACCAGCATACCGGTACCGTATTATCTCCTATTCCCCGGCTCTCCGCTAAGACCTGGCGTCACTTAAGGCCAAACGGTGCATGGTGCCAGAAATAGGCCCTTAAAATACACCCACTTCGCATGGCAACCACTGGCCGGTTTTAGGTGTCCAGTTATCCAACACCAAGTGTGGGGAGCTTATTCGATCACTATCTCAACCCTTGTAAATTGGTGACGGCGCCACCCTCAGCCGCAGTGTTGTGAACACGTAAAACCACCCTCTGGTTACTATGCTAAGTGAGTGTGTTGTAGAGGCAAATTTCTGACTCCATGAACCGTCCAAAGCTAAGCAACGCCCGGTCTTGGAGCATAACCGGATAATAGAAGATAATGCGGTATATAAGAGATAATTTTGGGAGTTTGACATGAGGTCTAATTATTGGAGTTTTTGTGATACTATACTTGTGTTGTTCTCCCCAGTAACCTACTTCCGTCTAATTTTTTTAACCGAGGTATTTTTCTTTGTGCCACTATCCAAGGTTGTTGTCATCTTTGTTGTCCAGTCTCTTGTGTTTCCCGATATTGTCTCATGGGACTCTCTGCCGCTTACTAAGCCTGCAGATTAGACATCGCACGGAAACCGAATTCGAGAGGGCCGCGATACTAGACTCGCACCCCGTTGTCCCGGACGGCCAAAATCCGAAGTATTTGTCCGGGACAGCGAGCAATCCTGGTTAACTTGCCCGGTTTTAGTGTAATGAAATTCAGAACCTACTGAGATTCATACTGGACAGCTAGGTATTCGGATTATCGAGAGCCGGGATAGCGAGGTGTGAGTGTATTGACCTCATTAAGGCTAGTGTATCCTAATCACAACTATGATGTATCAAACAGCCGGGTGGGCTGAGCCGTGGGATTTTATGCAGGACTGTATGGTAGGGTTATGGGTTGCGGAGCTGGGGGGTTATGGAGGTTGAGTTTAAAAAGGTTGAGGGACAGTCAGGGTTAGGTATCGCAGAAAATTATAGGCGTAGCCTATGGCACGCGTTACCACCACACGTATTTAATATTTGAAAGGCAGTCAAGTGCGCTTGGCAAGCATTTTACCCTCCTCCTTTACTCGTACTTCCTCCCACCTCGTGTTATCTCGCACCACCACCATTCAGAGCTCGGCCTACCGCGAAAAAATTTCCTTAGGTCGCTAACCCGCAAACATGACTTCCGGTCGTAAGTATACCCCTTATTAAATGCTATGATACTATGATCAATTAGCAATCAGGATCGATAAGGTTCGCCATCAAATATTCAGTCCAAATCACCACCATCATGTACTCTGTCGCCTCAACCACTGCCATTTTTGCGATGCATCACTTCATGATTAACAAAGTTCGCAATATCGGCCATGATGTTCGCTCGCTCCACTTCGGGAACCAAAATCTCAATAAAAAAATTGATATCCACAAAGACCTGGCAAACGAAATACAGGCTACAAGTGCCGATCTAACCGACGAGATTATTAAAGTCAGGCAGATCATGCCGGACGAGTTTGATGTGACTGGGTCAGAAAAAGATGCAAGTTCCCGGATTGCCGGTGGGCAGGTTTGCCCGCTAATGTATGAAGAAACCATTAACCCTTTCTGATTTACAGTGAATTTTAATCCTATTTGAAAAAAGCCAGCTGAGTAGGGGCGTACCAGATTGGCTGTTGTCAATGGTGATTGATGCCTTGGGGTTTGGTAGGCCTTGGATTTTTGTGCTCCTTTCTAGTGATGGACACGATCATGCTCGATCATACATTTTTGGTGTGATCGAGCTCGATCAATGCTCGACCATGGGCCAAATTTTCTGCTCGAGCATGATCGTGTCCATCACTACTCCTTTCAGGCCGTTTCGGGGGGAGGGGAATCGGCTCTGCTCGCTTTCGGATCTGTTTTACTTTTCGTGGAGCGTCCTTGTTTTTTCATCATTCCGGCGCGGGGAAGGGGGGAGGTTCCTAATAAAATATGACTATGTCGGGTTGAGAGTGGATTGGGATTCTTATCCTTTCTAGGTCAACGGACGTGTCTTATATATACACAAACTTGACTTATACAGGAAGAACATCTCGTCCACAACACTATCAACCTTTTCCTCTGTGACTCCATCCACCTAGCTCCTGAGAACTTCTGCTCCGTACTTACATCCCTTGAGTTTCGTCCCCTTACACTATTCCTCCTGTCTCCTGCAACCCTGTGCAGTCCTAATACCGTTCCCTGTTTCCTAACTCTCATAGTGCGACCCACATTCGTTCCATCTCCCATGAACCTTTATCACTAACCTCTAGTATCCCCTAGTGTGAAATCCTAAAACATCCTAAGTGTTGCCCCTTTACCTAACGCATCAACCAAACAGCACTAACTCTTCTGATACCATACTAGATAATCGTCCAACCACTATCAAATCCAATTTCTCTCAGCTATATCCTATCACCGTCACACCTATCCCCTGGATATGGAACCTTCGTGAATTTCAACAGTTCCTTCAATTAGTGTTTTGTTTTTTGCTTTTTCATCGGGCTTCCTTGATCCCCCGACCCCCGCTCTTCACTTCAACTCAGAATTGATCCGTTCTCTTTAAGTAGTTCCCCCACTGACAGTCCCCCCAGTAAGGCCAATCCACATAGCGACATCAGTGACCTCACCGTCCATGAGAAGAAACCTGCTTCTGATTTTTAGTCCCAATGTATCATAAGATCCACGACCGTCCGACCCCTCGCCACACAAACCGTCGACAACCCCTCACTTTTTTTCAACTCTTCCCATCCCTTGCTCTTTACACTCTTCTCTCCATCAACCATCCACCAGATTGAACAACTTGCTCTACCTAAGTCCACCTCTGCGAACTTTCTTTGACTCCTTGCGTAAGGGTTTTTGACTTGTCTTTTTTTAGAAAGAATCAACGGACACAAAGGCCAAGCGCATTGATTGGATTTTCTTTGGTATCTAACTCGCGACTGGATATGATGATGTTAGGCCAACATTCTGCGCTTCCCCTCCCCCAGCTTTACCATCGAACAGGTAGGTCAATGCATCCTAATTCAATTTAGTGATATCTAGTGATATCAAGAACCAATTCATAGGTTTCTAACTTTCACTAATTGGATCCGTGAGTTGAATGGCCATGTTACTAACATCCGTAACACGTCTGTTATTGCCCACCGTACGAAACTGTCCCGAAAGCTGCAGAAACAAATCCGTCCAAAAACTAATGACAATGTAGTGGAAGGAGGCTATACCTTGACGGACTCTCTCGCCGAGAGGACAGGAATTATTTCTGTCGCGAAAGTCGCTAAGCAGCGGCTTACCGACACTCTTCCGGAAGAGCAGGACCGTTGTATTACAATCAAGTCTACACCCAACTCTGTGAAGAGGACTGCAAGGACATTACCCAGAAGGCTGAGGGAAGCCAGATTTTGATTAATTTGCTTGATTCCGCCGGTCATGTCGATTTCACCTCTGAAGTAACCGCTGCCCTCCATGTCACTGCTGGTCGTCAATTTTGTTGATGGCGTTTGTGTCCAGATAGACACTGTAGCGCGCCGAGCCTTTTCCGAGCGTATCAAGCCCGTCTGCATCATCAACAAGGTCGCCCGTGGTCTTTTGGAGCCGCAGGTATCCAAGGAGGACTTGTACTACTGTTGCTCCGGAACAATAGAGTCCGTAAATGCCTTTGCCGCCACTTACTTGACAAGGTTCTTGGTGATGCCAGAGTTTATCGTTACAAAGGAACAGTTGCCTTTGGTTCAGGTCTTCACGCTTGGGCTTCACTATCCGCCAAGTAGCCGGGCGCTATCCCACGAAGTTTAGGGTTGACAAGAACAAGATGATTAAGTGTTCGTGAGTAAGTTCAAATTCTAGCTTTGGTAGGATGATGTAGTAATGCTAATTTAATCTTCAGGGTGACAAAGCTTTCAACCCAAAGACAAGGAAAGGGGCCGGGAGACTACGGTATTCGAAGGCAAGCCTTTAGAACATTCCTTTAACCAGCTTATTCCCGACCCTATTTACTCCACTATTTCAACGTCAAGGCCTATTTGCCCGTCAATGAGTCCTTTGATTTCACCACCAATTTTGGTTCACACACCGGCTGACAAGTCTTTCCCCAGTCCATGTTTGATCATTGGGCCGCCCTTCCTGGTGGTTCGACTCCTGACGCCACCACTAAACCTGGTCGGATCCTCTAGGGAATTCGTCAATGCAAGGGTATTAAAACTGAGGTAAAACTAACCACCTGTTTAACATCCAAATTAGCAATATAAGCTAACTTTTTTCACCAACAGGCTCCAGGCATTGAGAACTACTACCACAAACTTTAAGAGAATCGAAAAAGAGAAAAGGAAAAATGTCAACGACGATTCAGGGTTGGTATTTCTTTAACCCATTTTTCCAATGTTTCTTTTCCAATTAGTTATCCGTTTCCTATCACAATAAGCTAGGTCTTTCATATTATAGTGGCCGTGGTTGTCAAATAAATGGACGCAAGGCCCCCTCTATGGCGTTCCTTAGTTTTTTTTTTTGCATTGATTAATCTTTTTTCCTTGCATGGCTCCAATGCCTTGCTCTTGGACGGCGAATTTGCCACAGATCGACCAGGCGAGCACCGGGAAGAAAGAAAGAAGGATGAAAAAACAATACAACAAACCGACATCATGCTTATTTCTAAGCTTGCTCGGCTTCCAATTCACCTTCGAGGATTTCTCCCGCCCTTGGGTGGACCGTTGAATACGATCGAAAAGACCCGGCTTCACAGCCATTTCGGTGTATATCCCATAAACTATGAGAGTACATCTCTTTACCGGGTCGTTGCTTATAGACTTCATGCGATTTAGAGTAATATGGTAGTAGGTGTGATGACGAGGGGCCTTCGCCGATGAGTACACTTCGGACGGTATAGCTTAAGTCGCACTCCGGCTTTAATTCTGTGCTTCTTACATACTTTAACCCTTGTGGCGCCCATCCGTTGGGAAACATGGGGGGGATCCCGAGGCGTTCCTTACAACCTTCAACCTGTATTTTGGGGTTACTGTTAGGCGCCAGGATAACCTTAAGGTCTTCGGAACACGTGAGCTACTTCAGATTGGGCCGCTCCTAAGGCTAGGAACCTACCCGACTAAGTTATTCTTCTCACGATGGTGCTGCGATTCGAGACTACACCCACATCGTTGAATTTGCCAAGGGTCACATTGCGGCGGTAAACATACTTCGGGAGGACAAGCCTTAATGCCGGGCATGGAACCTTAGTACCGGAAAAGGTTCTGTGGACTTCCGCATGGTCAAGACCTTCTCGAATGCTGGCTAAAGAAACCTCCTTTATAATGTTCTCTGGAAGTAAAGGTGATGTTCTGGGTCTTACTGAAGTCCCAAATAGAGCTGCGGATGATCTTGGGTAGGGACTGGGGTGGCACTTGGGCAATCTTGCTGAGATTCTTAGAAGTGCTAGTTAGTTTTCGCATTTCGCCCGACTTATTGATAGAGTTGATACATCTAATAGGGTTCCTAGCAATTCACAAAGGTATCGACAAATGACTCTACAGATGCTACGGGAAGCACTGGCGGAGACAATGAAGAAGTTGCCGGTATAGATGAGCTCAACAAGATTACCGATCCGCTTCCAATTTCTTCGATGGGATTTTCACGATAGTTCTCTAGTCTATTCAGCAAAGGAGTTGAACGACTATTCTGTACGCTAGTAGGCCCTCTCTTGCTTTGGAGTCTTTCTTGAATTGGCGGAGCGAATTGCGTTTCTTGGGATCGCTTTCATCCCCGTGTTATAGTTACGAGTCAATTTGAGTATTAATAGAATTGCATTGATTTTGGGCGGGAGGATTTTTCTTTCTGTTTTTCAAACTCAATCAGGGGTTGCTCAAGGTGGGATACGCTGTTCCGTTCACTATACCTGGTGTGTTCTACTTGGGGCCTTTGCCAGTAGCCCCACTTTGTGTAAAAGTGAAGTAAGAGTGGATTACATGTAGCTGATTGTTAGTAATCACCATGACTGCCCAGCCAGGTTCCCAGTCCCCCTTCCACAGGTGTCTGCATTGGCGGCATGCCCAGAGCCAAAGCCACCAATAGTAGCCAAGGGGGAATAAAGGAGCACCAGCTATAACTCGGAAAAAAGTGGCACCGAAGGCACTGGAGCAGAGATCCCAATTCCATTTATCATGAAACTCCCGGGAAACAACTGAGGCTCTGCGATATCTAGGCAACAGCATGCTTGCTTGGTTTGCAATGAAGAGGATTTGTTGAACAAGTAATTATAACATATCGTGAGGGAGAAGAACCAAACCAGCTCCTAATTTGTTCTCATATTCTCTACCTTCCACAGCAACGGTTGAATACTTTGTCACTCAGTGATGATGAGTCCACTGATCGAGTGTTAACGTTGGTCTTTAGTGTGCGTCTCCTTGGCATATGCCTGCGGCCTCCACGCCTGTCAATGTTCAATCGAAAATTCCCGAAACAACGAGCATGTCAGCCGAGCCTCTTTCACAAAACGAGAGTCACTTCTCCCTCAACCAGTCGATAGATATCTATTCCAATGCTGCTACAAAGCACCAGCACCATTACGTTTTCTGGCACCTTTATTTTCAAAATCTCATCCATTATCGGTACGATTGGACCCACATGTCTTGCTCTATTGGGGCCTCCCACTGTTCCCAATGTTTCGCTCAAAATCTTCAATTGTTTCCCAAGTTTTTTCATGCTTGATGGGACAAATGTATATTTTCCAGAACCTTGGGATGTTGAGGAGAATACTGATTCACCTGTTAATGTAGCTGCGCAAGCTTGTGCTACTAGGGTGGCGGGCACTGATCACCCGGAACTCGGATTGCATTAGCAAGGAATTCTCATTGCAGCTCGCTATGAAGGGATTCAACACATCAGCAAAAAAAAAAGGTTACACCCAGATGCGCCCCATGCTCCCTGTGCGTCCGGCGGTCCAGGCGCATAGAACATAAACTTGCGTTCTGAGTCTGCGGTCTTTTATTGGGTGCTGGTGGACAGGGGTCCATGCCGCCCAGACGCACCAGACGCAACCAAGGACTCAGAAGGTACCCGACGCAGAAAGGTTCTCCGGACGCAAAAAGGTTCTCCAGACCCAACCCTATAGGATAGTAGAATAGTGGAAGTACTCAGGTGTAACTGGCTATCATCGGATACCTGCTAAGTCAACAACTCTACCTTCAAGGACTTTGAATGAGTTAGTGAAAACTGTGGAGAATATCCAAATTGTCCGGAAAGATCCATCCAGTATTACTCATGTTTACTTATTTGAGTCATTGAGATACCAATATGGGAATATATTTATTAAAGCTAGTCTAGAAAACAGTAGCACCCCGTAGCTAACAATTTGAAAGTACTTCCCTGGAGAACAAAAGTACAAAAGTATGGATAGCCCTTAAACCAGCCTGCGGGAAGTGACCCGACAGAGTGGGTTGGATTCCCCTCGCCGAGGGGAATCGAATGGTATAGGTCTCTTAGTGGCCGTATCCCTGTAGCACCCAGTAGCCGACAATTTGAAAGTACTTGCCCGGGGAACTCAAGTACAAAGGTTTGGATAACATTTCAACCAGTGGTCGGACAGCCTCGGGAGAGGGTTCGTTGGGATCCGCTCGCCGAGGGGAATCAAATGGTATAGGCCTCGAAGCGTCCGCATGCCTGTTGCATCCAGTAGCCAACAATTTGAAAGTACCTGCCCAGGGAACTCAAGTACAAAAGTATGCATAGCCATTCAGCCAGTGGTCGGACAGCATCGGGACAGGGTGCGTTGGAATCCGCCGGCCGAGGGAAATCGAATGGTATATGTCTCGAAGCGTCCGCATGGCTATACAGGTCGGCAGAATGAAAAAGGCAGATACCTCAGGGGGCAGATGTCCGCCAGAGTCAAGAACGGTCTCATTGGAGTCCGCTCGCCAAGGGGAGTTGAATGGTATAGGTTTTGAAGCGTCCGCATGGCGATAGAGGTCAGCCGGGTAAAAAAGGCAGATACCTCAGCGGGCAGATGTCCGCCAGAGTCGGGAAGGGTCTTGTTGGAGTCCGCTCGCCGAGGGAAATCGAATGGTATAGGTTTGGAAGCGTCCGCATGTCTATAGAGGTCAGCAGGAAGAAAAAGGCAGATCCCTCACCGGGCACTGGCCGATGTCCGCTAGAGTCTGGCAGGGCCTTATTGCAATCCGCTAGAGTCTAGCCAGGCCCCATTGCAATCTGGTATAGTCTGGAAGGGCCTCATTGGAATCCGCTATAGTCAGGAAGGGCCTTATTGGAATCCGCTCGCTTAGGTGTAATAAATAGTGTCAACCTGGATGGATGAGCATGCCCCTCTCTGAAGGTTGAAGTTGATAATATTCAATACGTCAACCCATTCGATCATGAAGCCTAATACAAGGTGGGAAGAACTTAGAAACCTTTTGCGAGAGTTGTTAGTAGTGATCAAATAAGGGGTATGTTTTGGGTCGTTACCGGGACAATAGATGGTTAGTAATCCTATGTTTAGATCCCTTTTCGCCTGAACAGCCTTTACCTGGTAATAAAGTAGTCTGTTGTAAGTAGAGGCCATCAGGGGTAGGGAGAGTTCCACAATGCAGAGCCCTATGGGTCACTTACCCTGGGTTTCTTCGGGAGATTAGGGAGTGAAATCGACCATCCAGGTGCACTGGGCGGACAGGATGCGGGTTGTATTGCACCCAACGGACTAGGATGCAACCATTGTGCTGGCCCCATCTGAGGGCGGGCTGGGCGGACAGGATGCTCCAGACGGATTTCCTGCGTCCGGACGCAATGCCTATCCGTCTGGAGCAAGCGCTTTTTTTGCTGATGCATTGTTCTCGCCTCCGGTACCCAAATCGAAACTCACTTCCTAGCCAGGAAATCACACTGAAGTGCTCCGGTATCCAGACTAAGGCCCTGGCCAGAGGATTTACTAACAATGATTCAGCCCACTACGAGGGTTTGAAGGCTTTGCTGAAGGATCTTGACATCGCTACTCTCATGAATGATGTTTGGAAAAGCCCTGATACCCCTATTCCATTCTTGGAAACGTCTGGGAAGGAGATGGAGGCGATCATGACAATTAATGTTAACTCTACACTCCAGGTTACACATATTGTTGCTCCGGCCACGGCCCCACAACTGATAGGGGTGCTCTTGACTCGCGGCTCCTTGGCGGGTTTTCTTCCTACTCCTATCTCGCCCATTTAGGCTCCCAGGCTTTCTTGTAACATTAGTCCACCGCTCTCCGTGCCGAACCCACTAGTGATAGTGTGCTGGTTCAACTGGATATACGTTACATGATAACCTCATCTATGGCAAGGATTAGCAAACCTAGTATGATAATTCCTATTGTTATGAGGTCTGGATGGTGGAGGAAAATTCTCAAAAGAAACAAGAAGAAACCAGTCCAGGAGGAATTATCTGTGTATTCTGCGGATTTGAATCTAGCTTCCAGTTCTATCTAAAGCAATACTGACAGTTAATATAGAATGAAATTCAGAGAGTTTTCCAAGCATATTCTCATGCCCGGAAATCTGTCAGGTGGCTATCACGCACATCCTTCCGATATATTGTGCCCTTTACATTCTGAAACTAGTCCCCGGCCAACTATGCGAACCCACATATATAGTGTGCAACCAGGTATACCCCTTCCTCCAGTTTCTTGATATTGCTTGACAAAGGAAATATAAACCTAATAAGTACTGTAATAGGAAAGGTAAGAAGTAGAGATTACAGTTTGGACTGATCGCCCGTAATTTCCAACAATTCCTACATCGTGTGCTTTTGTTAATACTACATTCGTGTAGATTGCAGGTAAGAAGACTACTACCAGAATGCAAGACACTGTTGAAAAGTACTAAAGTCACAGTGTGATGCATTGGAGTATTCAGGAGTTGCTCGGTATCTGAATGGTGCGATTTTGTGCAGGAACCTGAGTATGCATGATAGTATTAGCAAAACAGCTTGGAGAAAGAGACAAAAAAAGGCGGATCGGGGATGATGGCCACTTATGAACTGAGGATGTAATACCAAAATAGTAGTTAGTGGACTGTCCAGCTAGATAGAGAAAAGGGTAATAGATCTTAATTATGTTTCAAAGTTTCACCATTGGTCTGGACAACTAACAAATCTTTTTGACATGATTTATTATGAAATTTTGAAGTACGTTCGGCTGGGGCCTCCAAAGGTGAGGTGGTACGAGTCTGAAAGCTATATACATGAACGCCATAGGCTATACAATTTGGAGCAAGGGTAGCTACCGGGGAAGGGGGGGATGAATTCTAGAAGATATTTAGAGAAGCTCTAAAATAATGATATCCACAGATACTCTGACATTTTATTATGGTTTGTTGCACTACCAAACAAGGGGAATGGTTAAGGTGGTTGTCCCCAGAGTGCCGGCGGCTTCCTAATATTTACTTCTTTGACCTTGCCGCCCGATATTATTCCAATCTCAAGAAACTTACAAGCCATAATTTGTGTCAGTGACAGCCAGCATTATCGATCACAGCTCGGACCATATTCAGCCGCGCCTAGAAGACTTGTCTACCAATTAATCACCAGGCCTCGATGGCTTTCATCAAGCTTCCTGCCTGCTGATGTGATTGGCAACGCGAGTGCTTAGAAAAAGCTCTTGCCACCTTGCATTTGCAATCCACACAGCAATGCAGCATCCCTTTTTCCACGCACAACCGGCCCATGCAAAAGAATGAACCTAGAATTGCACAAACCTTACCGAGACAATCGGAAGCCTAATTTCTTCACCCTTATTATGTTTTGCTTTTTCTTCCAATTCTACAAAACGCACATGGAGTGAAAATGGTTTGGAAAAAAAACGTCGATATTCAAGACACCTCCTTCCCAGCACCAGCGCCATTCATCAATATATATAATTCCAAATGGTCCGCTGGCCTGTTGTCTCTACAGAACCTAGTATATTACACCCTCCCCCGGGACCTGTGGCCTTGCGCGAGAAGTTGGTATTCCGGTGGCTTTTCATCCACTTTGGTCACGACAAGGTCCAATCATAAGGGTAATAAAAGTCAGAAGGAGGGCAAAGCGAAGAAGTGAAAAGTTAGTTTGAAATTGGTCCTATGGTTCCCAAGGTCTTGATAAAGAATACACTTTTGCTGGAGACTCAGGAAGGCGTGACTTTGAGGAGGGAGTTTTCAGCTATGCCGGAGATGATTAAGGGTTAGCCCTCGATATTCTGTTTGTTTTTTATGATCGTAGGTGTTGCGCGTGCTCCATTTTTGCGAGTCGACATGAGCCTAATTTCTACCATGTACTAATATTGCTCCGCCCAACAGAGAGGGATTGGAAGATAAGAAAGGTGGGATGGAATGGCTCTGTCTCCAATATGCTAGGACAATGTCTTGACTCCGCGAGTGACTCAGGTATCTGTTGATGTTTCACTGCTTGTTCGAGGGAAAGTGATGATACCTCACCTATTTCTTCCCCTTGTTCCTTTTTTTTCTTTTTGTTCTTACTAACTCAGTCATCAGCGCTTTGAATTATACTGTATGCTTAATCTCACGATGGGCATAATGGATCATGGTATGGTTTCTCATTGATATCATTCACATCGGAGACCTGCACTCTGGATCACAATAGCGATGATCCCTGATGATTTCCCTCAACTCAAAGGAGCAGAAGGATAAAAAACCAAATTTGTCCACAAGAATGACAACTACACCAACCGTGATTAACAGAGCCTAATGGCCACTTGATCGTCTGTCATCCGCCAGTGACCAAGGCCGCATGGATTGCCTCTATGCCAATAGAATAATCCTGAAGCCATTTCTCTTCCTCATGCCTCATGGTATGGAATACGAGGTCAAAAATATTTGCTGGCATAAAATGCTTACGATCATAACGAATCATTTGCCAATGGTAACCCATTGTAATGAATCTATAGACGACTCCCCCACAGTTTATTGCTCCCATGTCCATAATGGCTAATAACCACTGAATCTTCGCTGCTGCAAGTGTCAGCATTTTTTGGCTTCCATGACGAAGATGAACTTTGTCTTACTGACCCCAATTAGGTCGACAGTAACAAATAACTTCATACTTATGCAGTGTTAGCACTTTCGCCTATAGTGCATTATACTATTAGACAACAGTATGGAATAATGAAACCTTGAACTCACAGAAGCTGCCTCCTTGCTCATCATGACCTTGACAAATTGCCTTGCACATGGTGCCGTGAGCTGCTCCTGGGTCTGTTCAATTTCTTTCCCTGTTAGCATTGTTCAAGCTTGTTAACTACGGTAGAATTCCATAAATAAGCTTCACTTTGAAATGGGCCGCAACCATCCAAATCTAGCTTTGGTGAGTATGAACCATTTGATCCCGCATTTTTTGGTCATATCTGGAATGAGGCTAAGGGGTTGAGAACATCGAACCTCCTCTTGAAGGATATCACAAACCAACTGATTTTACCTGACGTTCAAGATACTCAGCCTGTGGTCGAATCATGTAGCGAACAGTGCCAAGAGAAATAGGCAAGTTTGGTACATTCATCGATAGCTGGCTTGATGTTGTCCAGCCCATAGCGTCATTCTGGAGAGGCCCAAATAATGTGGTAATCGCTTGGTTCACAGCTCCCCCATTGGCTAGGCCGTGCCTGTTATTTAAGGAATTCTAAAGTAGTCGAAATTGTACACTTAAGAGGGGGGCGGGCAACCTCATCAAACATGGCCTCTACAGCTTTCATTCTCCTCTTGAGGGTGGGTGTTGGATCTTTTTTCTAAATATATCCAGTTAATAAAGTTGGTAATCAATTTGCAGATTTCAGCTTACCAATAGAATCATAGACAGAACCATACCAGCGTTGGACATTGCCTTGGCCGTGGGTTTGGGTTTTGGTATTGCTGGCTGAAATGTTTTACGTCATCACCCTAGCATCTTAACTACTGGGAATTTAACTTACCTGACAAACCAGAATGGTAGGGTGGAGATAGTGGGGGCTCATGGGGCGGTAAGCCTTCATGCATCCCAGTTTGAGGGGTACCTTGGTTAGGGCAAGCATCATGAGCAGTGCTGCATCGTTCCAATCCACATATTACATTAGTTTCTGATAGACAATCCCATCATCTGAATTGGACTCACCTTATGTTTCCCCTTACTTGTCCTTAAGTTTTTTGTTTGGTTGTGGAGGGTGATGTGAACAGTGGTGTGGTGGAGAGAAGCGTTGCCATGGTCTGTTGGATATGGCTTGTCCTGAGATTACTAATCCTCACACCACGCTGCACTTCCCCCCTTTCAATCCCTATTTTCAGAAGCCCTGATTCAAACCCCTCCTGTTCTAACCCCTTAGATTCCATTATCAAAGGCCTTCTTTGCAACACTGGTCACACCTCCAGCCAAAGATTCCAGCACAACAAGGAACAGTTTCTGTCCCTGCGTGGGTTGGCTAATCATGTGTGTGTTTTTACCGACTGAATTGAAACCAGCTGATATTTCTCGCCACACCAATACACCGACCGGTTCCATTGGATCCCTTACCACTTTAGACCTGCTAGTTGCTGGTCACCAAGTCAACGTTACAGAAACCCCCTACAACTCTTCAGAGGTGTCTCTTGACCATATCGAGCTCATCAGCGGTAAGCGCCCGATACCCTACCAGGCAGATGTAACCGACCAATAAACACTTGACCAATATTCAATGGCCATCCCGATATCGAGTCTGTTATTCATTGTTCCGCTTTGAAGGTTTGTCGCCGGCTCGTACAGGGGGTTGAGGGTAAGTGAGGCGAGCCTGCTCTGGTTGGCTCATGGACCAATCGGCCAACCAAAGAGTCGAATATCAAGTACCATTGTGCCAAGAGTTCGCCTGACTTTTTCCACCACGAATTTTCTAGCCAAGATTGGCTGTTTCTCTGGTTACACACACGTAATTTCGGCCAGTAAAACTCGAATTCGCCTCACTTTTTTTTCTTTTTTTTTCTTTTTTCTTTTAAACACTTTTTTCATTTCGCGGCTTACATGCTACTCTAAAGCGTTGCCACTATCCTAAAAAAAACCAAATCCACCAAACAACACACAATCAATCACCTCCCATAATCAAACTCCACATCCCATCCTCCCGAGCGGTGCCATAGCAGGAGACATACATCAACCCGCACACCCGGCCGTCGACCCAAACCCATCTTCTCCCGCAATCAAATGCCCTATCAGCACGCCTAACGGGTGAGGTGGACCTGTACCTACTGCTCGCCCTTTACCACAAAAATTCCAAACACCAACAACAACACCAAAAATAAACAAACACATAACCATACACCACCAACCGCCACAACCAAACCATCAACCTACATGCAAGCCCCGAGCCTAATCATGTGAGTCTTTAGCGCCCACAGTCTCCGCCCGCTGCGAATCCTAAGCCCCTCCTGACCCCGGTCAACAATCAACGGAATGGCCCATAACCCCTCCCCAACAATCCGCCGCCAATTCCACCCCTCTCCACAAATCGTCCCCTCACATTACCTCTCACCTGCGCACGGGCACCTCCCCCTCTGGTACGATAGGAATCTCCTATCATCCCATTGCGCGTCCCAATCAAATTCCGGTCCACATACCGAAACTCTCTCCTTACCACATCCCAACCTCTCACCCTAGGCCCATCCGTCCACGGGTAGAGTTCCCTCTGTCCAGTCGGAACCAAATCCCCCCTCGGTCCCAACGGCGCCACAATCATCCCCCTCTCTTCCTCAACCGGAATCACCGTCATCACCTCGGTTTCATCCACACCCCCACTCTCTTCACCCCCCACGTTCAACCTCCTCTTCTTTCCCTTCGGCAGCCTCACCAACGCCACCTCCAGGTTACCCATCTCCAAAGCCACTCTTGACTCAGCCACCGCCGGCTTCGCCTCAGGCAACACCACAACATCCGCCACACTAGCCACACCATCCGACGCCTCACTGGGCGCCACCTCAACAACCACATCAGGCTTGGGGGGCTCAGACACCACTTGCGGCTCAGGCTCCTTACTCGAAGCCACCCCCTCACCCACAACCCGTAACCCATCCAACTCTTTCCTGAAGTCCATGATTCCGCCTTGAAAGAACAGAAACATGGTGCCTCAACCGCGATACCCCCTTCTCCAGGTCCGCCATCTTTAACAATGCTGCCGAAACAGCCAACCCCTGTTTAGCAACCTGAGTTGCCGAAAACGTCGTAACACCTCGCTTAGCCATCTTAATCGATACCGGACAGTGATGGATAGATAGAGGTAAAATAAAAGTAGATAAAAGAGACAAACTTATCTCCTAAAAACCAAACAAAGTCAAACGAAATTCCCTTGAAGTTAAAGACTTGAAGCCGTCGCGAAGAGGGGTCCAAGGATCTCGATTGGTCAAAAACCGGAATGTGATTGATCACACGGAGGTGCAATTTCAATGACTGTGGTTGTAGCGGTAATTGGCCTCACTTACCGACAACCCCCTGTACACCTGGCCTATTCAAGATTATTCTTCCGCGCCGTCTCTAACTCCATAGCCGCCCACAATTCTGGGTGCGTGTCTGACAGGTAGAATCGCTAATCTGTTGGAGAGCCTACTGGGATCCTAGGTGAAGACAACCACGTTAATGCCGGAGAGGCCATCTCTCTCCTCGGCTGCATGGAAGCGAATGGCGTGAAGAGCATTGTATTTTCCTCTTCGGCCACCACTTGTGGTGGTGCTACGAGATATCCAAGCATGATCCCCTTCCTGGGGGTTTGCCCCATTAATTCTACTAATCCTGCGCGAGAACTAATATCATGATTGAGATGGGTATGCTTAGGTTTGCCGTAAACCGGCTCCGCAACCCCCCCCGCCCCCCCAGCAGGCCTCCTCATTTATGCTAATTCAGCCATGTAGTTATCGAGGACCATGTCGAGTCGCACCCCGGCTGGAATCCCGGGCTTCTTACATAGTTTAACCCTGTTGGTTCCCATCCGTCGGCAAACATGGGGTGGGATCCTCACGGTGTGCCTTGCAACCTTCTACCTTGATTCTTGCAGGTTGCTGTTAGGCGCCGGGATAACCTTAAGGGCTTCCGAACAAGTGAGCTACTTCAGATTACCCTGCTCCTAACCCCGGTAGCTTACCCGGCTAGATTATGCTTCCCACGATGGCACTGCGATTCACGAATACATACACATCGTTGACCTTGCCAAGGGTGACATTCCGGCTCTAATCAAGCTTCTAAAAGACAAGCCTGCATTGAGCTTTGGTACCGGAAAAGGTTCTACTCTCTTCGGCATCATGAAAACCTTCCCGAATGCGGCCTGAAGTGGCCCCCCTCATTAGGTTGTCCCTCAAAGGAAAGCAGCGGAAGTCCCAACTAGAGCTGACCACGAGCTTTGATGGAAGGCTGAAATGACGCTTGAGGAAGCTTGCGGAGATCTTTGGAAACTGTAGTTACTTTTCGCATTTAGTATCAGCCGCTAACAGTGTTAACACATCTAATAGGGTGCTCAACAATCCGCAAGGGTATCGACAAATGACTCCACAGATGCTACTGGACGCGCTACCGGAGACAATAAAGAACATGTCGGCATAGATGAGCACAATCAGATTACCAATACTTTTTGAATTTTTTAGATGTTGATTTTGATGATAGTTCTCTAATATATTCTGCAAGGAGTTGAACCAGTAGTCTGTAAGCTAGGGTCTCTGTTGGTTTGGAGTCTTCTTTCTTGCATTGGGCGAGCGAATTGCTTTCATTGAGACCGCTTTAATCACTGGGTTATGGTGACGAGTGAATTGGAGTATTGATAGAATTGCATTGCTTTTGGGCGGGAGGGGTTTTCTTTCTTTTGTTCAAACCCGATCACGGGCTGCTCAAGCTGTGATACACTGTTCCATTCGCTATACCTATTGTCCCTTAGTAAAGGTAACCGAAGATTTGGCGCTGAAAAGTTCCCCATTATAGCATCACAACCCTACTCCTCACCCCTGGACACATCATACCTTTACTCCAACAAAAAGATCTCAAAAAGATAGGTGACAGAGAAGGTGCTAATTAAGATTATATATTTATTTCATTTTTAAATTTTGCTTGGTAGTGGTTTTGGAGATCATTTGTTGAGTTGGATGTTTGCAAAGAAGTGCGAGCCGTTGGATTCCAAGGTTCGGCTTCTTGCCAAGGGACAATGGTATGTTCTACCGGAAACCTTTGCAAATGGCCTTGTTTTGTCTGCTAGTGGAGTAAGAGTGGATTGCGGGTAGTTGATTGTTGGTAATCACCATGAGTGCCCAGCCAGGTTCCCGGCCTCCCACATTGCTACCTTCATTGGCGTGCCCAGAGCCATAGCTACCAATAGTACCCGAGGGGAAATGAGGGAACACCAGCAATCACTCGGAAATTGATGCCGCTCCCAGCCGAGGGGAGCAGAGATCCCAACTCGGTTAATCATGAGGCTCCGGGGAAACAGCTCAGTATCCGTAACATCTCGGAAATAGTATGCTTGCTTTGGAGTGTACAAGAGAGAATTTGGCCAATAAGTAATGTATATGGCATGGCCGCTCAGAAGAACGAAACCACGGCCCCAACTGGCCCTCGAATTCTCCATTCTCCCCAGAAAGAGTTGCATACTTTGTCACTCGGAGACGCTGAGTCAATTTATTGGCTGTTAACGTTGCTGTGAGGTGTGTGTCGCCTCGGCATGCGCCTGCGCCTTCCATCCGTGTCGATGTTTAGTTGAAAATTCCCAACGCAACTAGGTGGCCTGCCGAGGTGCCTCAAAACACTCAATTATTTCTCAATTTGTGCATTCTTAGTGGGGTAAATGTATATATTACTTCCAGGACCCGTGGGAGGTGAGGTAGAATACTGATTCGCTTGTTATTATAGCTACATAAATCCAGGCCAAAAAGGTCGTGGGCACTCATCACCTGCGCCTCGGACAGTATTTTGATGGGATTCTCGTTGCTGCCCGCCGGTAAGGTATTCACCGCCGCTCTCGTCTCCCGAACACAATCGAAACTCGCTACCCTAGCTTAGGAGCTCGAATCCAAGTACTCCAGTATCCAGACGTGTGATTTCCGATGAATCACTCGGGGAACTACGCGCGCTTGACTGCTTTGGTAAAAGGATCTTCACATCGTGATTCTGATTAGCAATGTTGGGAAACGGGATGATATCGCTATTCTTTTTTGGGGGGCATCCGGGAAGGAGATGGACGAAATCATGACGATCAATGCCCATGGTACACTCAAAGCTACTCAAATCCTGGCTCTGGGAAGGGCCGATATTGACCATGGGCTCTTCCGGCGGTTTGCTTCCTACTCTCTTTTTGGCCACTTACTCAGGCTAGAAGACTTTCCTGCAACATTAGTTCATCGCTCTCGGCGACGAGCACAATCGTGATGGTGTGCCGGTTCAATTGGGCTTAGGTTACCAGATCACCCCCTCTGTGGGTAGGGTTCGCGAACACAGTCTATGATTCCCACCCGAGGGGTTTTGGTAACGCTACACTTGAACAGTTTGAGCTTAAAGGGACTGCTGCCTGTATGGAAGGGACTATTAAACAGTACTAGAGTCACGGCTTGATTCATTGGGGCGTTCAGCAGTTGCTCGGTATCTGGCGGGGTGTCAATTTGAGCAAGAACTTGGGTATTGATGATAGTATTAAGAAGAGAGCCTGGAGGAAGGGGGAGCGAGAGGCAGCACAGGGGAAGAAGACCACTTAGGGCCCGTTTACCTATAGACGGCCGTCTAGCCACCAGAGGCAGCGCCGACCGTCAAAGAAAGTCGGTTAGGGAAACGGGCTTTCAGTTACACGCTAGACAGTATATTACAGTATATTAGCTGGGCGTGCGACAATTCTGTTTTCTTTACATATCTTCAACTGTCTGTCTCATTCTAAAAATTAAGTTTGTAATAGTGGTTCTACTAGACGGTGGCGTCTCAAGCGTTATCTGCGAAAGTGTTTGACAAATTTAGCACGGCCTGAGATTCCTGTGGCTAGACTGTCAAAGGTTAGGTTGCCTACTCTAGCCAAACGACATCTACTTTTCCACACCCACTGTCAAGCCCCCCTTAACGGTGGGCGAAATTTTCAGGCTTTTAGACGGACGTCTATAGGTAAACGGGACCTTAGAAAGTGAGATGTAATACCAAAATGGTGGTCGGTGGACTGTGTGGCTGGATGGAGAAAAGGGCGGTGGATCTTATGTATGTTTGATAGTTTCTAGAGTGGTCTAGGGGACTACCAAATCTTTGTCACAATTTGGTGTGAAATTTGGGAGTAAGTGGGCCCGGGGGGTCACATGCTTGAGGAAGATATTCTAATTTTGGAGCAGCGGTTTCCTAGTACTTAGCAAATTGACACTGTTTCAACTTGGGTATGGTCTAGATGTCGGGTGCCCTGGTTAAATAGTTGCCTAATCATCTCAAGGAACCAACAGCGGACTGGATATAGTGCAGGATAAGATGTTGAGAATGGAAAAAATATTATGAGTATAAAAAAGCATGATTTCGCCCGGGCTTGAACAGGGGACTACCAGTGTGTTAGAGTAGTGTGCTAACCAACTACACCACGAAACTACATGACATCTTTGGTGAGGTGAAAGACTTTCTCTTTACCTTATCACAACACTATCCTATCCTAACAGTGCCACACTGTCCCCCTTCTCCCCCCAGCTGAATTGCGGAACCCCTTCCCCCAACCACGCTTCCATCTATGTGCTGATTGCTGCCGAAGAGCCTTTTCTTCCAGATCGATCCTCGACCGATGTCGCAGCATACCCAAGCCCACGAAACTCGACATGACATCTTGTTTTGTCCAGCTTGAATGGCACACACAGCTCATCCGAATTCCATGAACTTCTTGAATAGCACCCCGAAATTGCTACAGGATCATGGTAAGTCTGGAGACGTTACCCCCAATGATACTTCCAATATTGTTGCCCCCCCTTTAGTTCTTCCGCCAGCCCCGAAGCGAGCCACTCTGGCTACTTAGAATGACTCTGCCACGCCCTCTTCGCATCATGGGGGCGGCGGGGCTCCCGGGAGGCCATCACTTTCATCAATCTCAAACACCATATTACAGAACATGCAGAGATCTGGATTCCCATGATCCTCTTCTAGACGACTAGCCTCTCCTCCCCCGCTTGCTTTCAACCAGATCTCACAAACTAAATAACCAACCATACTGGTGTCCTACTTGAGTTAGGACCTGCCTATACTAATGTCTCAGGTGACACACTCGCATGATCAAGGGGAGTTTTGCGAAGGGTGCCGGAACGCGGGCCGATTACCACTGTTGACGAGGAGCATATCTGCGCTGGCGCTGTGGAATCATTAACGAGCGGAGGGTATGTGAGAATGCAGAGGGACTAAGGTGATGTCAATGAACGTGCTGCAATTGATTCCTCTAAGGAAGATGAGGATAGTATTGCCAAGGGAAGCGTTGGATCATATTCGCCTGTGAGTGAGGAAGAGTGGAGGTGAGCGAGGGCCGCTGCACTCGGAAATGCTTCCGGCACCAGCAGCAAAAGTAGGACAGCGAGAGCGGAGGAGACAGTAGAGCAAGGTGCAGATATAATATAATTATGATCGGCATTGTGGGTGATTCCGATGGGGACGGAAGTAAGTGGGAGCAGAAAGAAGGTTGAACAGAGGCTAGGAAGATGGGCTATCAGTATGCGGAGAACAAGAATGAGTTACCTGACTGCTGCAGAGGCAAAACGTATGTGCTTCTGCCTACATTCTAGGGTTGGCTCTGACATTTCCAATAGGGAAAGCTGTGAGTGCAAGGTATGCCGTTTACTTCCTCCAGCCCGCGATATCGATTACCCCATCGGGTAGCGTACTTGGAGCAACATCTCCTACAACAAATAAACAATCTTGTGTGGATCCTGTCACAAACTTTGACCCACTGTTGCATAACTGTCCTGCAATGTCCTCGAATACGCAAGCGGAAGCACCCGATCTGCATCATGCTCAACAAATGTGGATAAGCTTCTCTCCCTTGACTTCTACACCGGAGATTCAACATGTCAGTAGGACAATTCCCTGTGGGTAATATGACTAAATAGCCAAAGGGGCAGAGGAACATAATAACCGGGTGAAAAATGATCTTTTGATTACGGATTTGAGGGGGAGGTTCAGCCTGGGTTGGAGTGGACAATCGGGATTGTTCTCTGTGAGTGTGATACTCTGATCGCCATATATGCCATCAATCATCATATGGTCGGACATAGCTACAAGATTGTTCAGGATCATGAGAGAGCAGGAGAATGTAGCCCCTAGGCTGCGACCATGGGAACCTGGCTTGTGGCTATGATCATGTCTCATAGAGAGGGAACAAAGTTTCATTAACTCACAGGGAGGATACATCAGAGAGTGGTAGGGTGTGCACAGGGGCTCAGTGGGAGCTGTGAATTGCGGCCAAGGAGATCACCAAACCTTTGGGAAAGGTTTTGGGGGAGAGATGGCTGTGGGTGGGTGTAATAGGGGCACTCTGTAGGAAGATGGATCCTAAGATTGCGACCGCACCAAAGACTCAAAGTAGAAGTATGGATCAAAAATGATTCAAGATAATTCAAAGTAGAATCAAGTGGTAAAACTTAATATCATTAAAGCTGAAAGCTTCACTCAATGAGTTCTGTCAAGGATAGTTGGTTATCAGAATAGGGTGTCTCTCACTTTAGTTACGTAGGATAATGTAAAGCCAGAAGACACCAATCAACCATTCTGACCTTTCATGACCACCCTGCTGAGCTTAGAGCTGTACAACCCTTCTGCCTAAACTGCACCCATAAGCAGTCCCACCGCGCGGATATTAACTATCTCCACAAATAGGAATTGTTCCAGTGATGTCTCTCCAGCTACATCTGGATGACCCAAAACTCTTTCCTATCAGTAGCATATTAGTGGCTGACCAATATGCCCACCATAGAGATAATATCTATGGGGACTCACTGGCCCAGTAGTGGTTTTATCTATACAAGCTACGCAGTCCATCGGCAAATCTACTTGGCAATACTAAGCTTCTAAACCTGATTTCATTCTCCCGTGATAAGATATCTCCTGCTGTTTGACTGCATGGGCACTACCTACAGCCAACCATCCAGGACTCTCTAAAGTTGTGCCAAGACTCCTACCTCTAGAGTCCACTAATAATTTATGGTAATACTAGAGTTCACGGGGTAGCCTGGAACTGGGGTTGGGGTGGTTGTCCTGTAAGCCTTGTAGCGTCCCCTGATAGCCTCAAGCCCTCTACCATTAACCATACTACTACCCGGAGCTCAAAGTATGACTGTAGGTGGTTCTCAGGTGGTATCATGATGGCACCCCAGGAGGCGGTCCCCCTTACACCCCTTATATATGCGGCGAATAGCATCTTGTCAGATTTACGGCCACAACTCATACCGTGTTGCAAGAGCTTTCTGATAGATCTCGCTTTATTAGGAAGTGTACAACTACCCAGTGAGACTGTGCCGTGACACCGTAGGAAAGGTGGGGGGTGAAGGAGGGGTTAGGAATCTTGCCTCAAAGTGAAAGGAAGTCCGTACTACCCCCGCCCCGTGTGTAGCCTGTTGCGTGTCATAAGAAGCGGTCCTATGAAGATCTAAGAGCCCCACCATAGTAGGATCACTTTCCCCCAAGTCCGCAGAAGATTTTGTTGGTGAAGGTAGGGTGACCAGAGTCCCTCACTAGGGTAACTGGGTCCCTAGGGTAGGGTAATGATATTCCCATGGTAGGGGAACTTCATCGCTTGATTTTTTTATTCTCTTCAGGCGTCCACACGACTACATATGATGTTGCCCTCAAGACCTGTGCAATGCGTACTATGTTTCTTAAACTTTACGCCAACATGCCCTCAGAATGTTACCCGGTCTAATCCTATGTGTAACAAGGGCAATCTGTAGGAAGACGGAACCTAAGATTGCAACCGCACCGAAGACTCAAAGTAGAAGTAACGATCAAAATAAAGATAAAGATAATTCAAAGTAGAATCAAGCGGTAAAACGTAATATCGTTAAGCCTGCAAGCTTCACTCAATGAGTTCTGTCCAGGATAGTTGGTTATCCGAATAGGGTGTCTCTCACTTTAGTTAAGTAGAATAATGTAAAGCCAGAGGACATCCGTCAACCATTGTGACCTTTGGGGAGCACCCTGCTCAGCTCAGGGTTGTCCAACTCACGTGCCTAAAGTGTTAACACTCGGAGGCAATCGGACCGCTCGGATATTAACTATCTCCACAAATAGGAAGTGCATCCGGTGATGTCTCTCCAACTACATCTGAACGAGCGAAAACTTGTTCCTATTCGTAGCATCTTAGTGGCCGACTGACATGCCCACCGTAGAGATAATATCCATTGGGACTCACTAGCCCAGCTATGGCTTTGTCTATACAAGCTACGCAGTCCATCGGCAAATCTACTTGCCTATACTAGGCTTCTAAACCTGACTGCATGCTCCTACAAGAAGAAAGCGCGTGCTGCCTGACTGCATGGGCGCTACCCACAGTCAACCTTGCGGGACCCCCTTAATCGCGACAAGACTCACACCGCTAGAGTCTACTAATAACCCATGGTAATGCTACAGTTCACGGGGTAGCCTGGGACTGGCTTCGGGATGGTTGTCCTGGAAGCCTTGCAGCTTCCCCTGTCAGCCCGACGCCCTCTACTGTTAAACATACAACCACCCGGAGGTCAAAGTATGCCAGTAGGTGGTTCCCAGGTGTTATCCAGGTGGTGCCCCAGGAGGTGGTCTCTTTTTTTCTTTTTTTCTTTTTTGTTTTTTTTGTTTTTTTTTAATCATGCGTTATTTGTTTCTAGGTACAAAAAGCCTCATGCAGCGCGAGCTATAAAGAGAGAAAAACCTATAAATGCAAACCCACCGCCCGCTTCACCTCTTCATAGGAAAAATCAAACACCCTGAGTCTATAGGAAAAGTCTCCCCCGCCGAGCACCTAAGATAATATACCCCAGACACGTAAGGAAACAATACATAGAAACGTACAGGTAGAGAGACCCAAACCCTTCAGCAGGCTCCCCAAAACAAAAGAAACGACGGCTGTTCTAAGGCCCTTTCGGGGCCTCGGGGAGAGAATAGATCATCGCCGACAGGAGAAAACACGGAAACCGTTCGCCCACTGGAAGCACGCGCGTGGTCGTTCAGGTCATTACATCGATCTAAGGCGTTGGTCAATAGCCACGGAGGCAGTGCTATACCACGACTAGCCGTAACCGAGGAAGGGTTGAACGATCGGAGCGGTGAGGAGGGCGAGCGGAGCCACCGTGCAGAGGGGATGCCAGCCAGGAAGATGAGCAGTAGGCTGCCCGCCGGAGAGTAGCAGTAGGATGCCAGCTGGTGGGGAGCAGTAGGGTGCCAGCCGTGGAGGAGGATTAGCAGTAAGGTGCCAGCTCATGGGGCAGTACGGTGCCAGTGGACTGAACAGGGAGGGGGGTAGAGGAAGGGTGGCGAGCAGACTAGCGACAACCGACTAATGGGCCATGGCAAGGACGTTTCGGACTACAGCGAATCCGAGCGAGACAGTGATGTTACTAACCGAAGATTTCCCCCCCAGGGGTACAAGCCCGGCAGAACCGAAGCCTACTTGGACCGAGAGTCCGGACGCCATAATGCCGACTGTGAACAAAGCGCCAAGCTGTCCGACCGTGCAAAATGCCAAGCGAGGTGCAAAGCAACCGCAGAGTATGGGGGAGAACTGAACTTCATGAGCGGGAGTCAACGATGAACGGGAACAAGAACCCCAAGGAGGGGAGGCAGGCGTGCCTCAGGAGAGGAGGGAAGATCGCTTAACGTCAACCTCCAGGCAGTAGGCATCGTGGGGGAAGAGAGGTGGGTGGGGGAAAGTGACAATGATTTCCCGTGGTGTTGGGGTTTCAATCGCCGGAGGTGGAGTAGAGATGGTTCGTGCCCCCAGGAGGCGGTCACCCTCACACCCCTTAAATATCCTGCGAACAGCTTCTGCTCGCTTGGACGGCCACAACTCATACTGTGTTGTGGGAGCGTTCCTCTGGATCTCCCTTTACTAGGAAGCACACAACTACACGGCCAGACAGTGCTGTCGCGCCGTACCAACGCTGGGGCCACAGGGTGGTGTTAGGAATATCCCCTGCAAGTTACAGGAGGTTTGGGCCACTCCTGCTCCGTCAGTAGTCCCTTTCTTACCATACGAAGCCGCCTTATCAACATCTAAGAGCCCAACTGTAGTGGGATAACTTTCCCCTAAGTCCGCAGATGACTTTGTCGGTGAAGGTAGGGTAACTGGGGTACCTCAGTAGGGTAACTGGGGTCTCAAGGTAGGGTAATCATGTTTATAAGGTAGGGTAACTTCACTCTGCCATGCCTTTATTTCCTTCGGGAGTCCGCGCGACGACATCTAATGTTGCCCCAGAGACCCGTGCAAAGTTTACCATGGGTCCTTAGCTTTATGTGAACATATCCTCCGAAGGTTACCCTGCCTAGTAGGGTAACTTTGGCCTACCTAGGTTACCCTGTCTAACCCTATGTCACCAAGTCACTTTGTAGACACTTGTACCAACTCATGTCTACCGGTAGTATACTAAGTATACTGGCCTATCCTCAATATGGTTACCACTCAGTATACCATATGGGCTTGAGTCTAGTCCACTGTAGCTACCTCTCTGTAGGGTCGTTACACTATGTCACCAACTCACTTTGTAGGCACTTGTACCAACTCATGGCTACCGAGAATATACTAAGCATACTGGTCTATTCTCGGTCTGGTTACCTCTTGTATACCATATGGGCTGGAGTTTAGTACACTGTAGCTACTTATCTGTAAGGTCATTACAGTGGTAGTCACTGGAAGGAAATGCACTCTGGGAGTCAGGACAGTATTCTCGCTCAAATCCTGTGTTTGTAATTTATTTCTGGAGTAATTGTCATAAATCGTGATTAAGCAAGGCAGATTTCACATGACTAATACATCTTAGTCATAAGGTATGTTGGCTTTTATACTATGACATCATTTGACTAATCGTTGTCACATGACTATGCACTTGCGAGTCATCGTTATATTGTCATTGGTTGATGATTTCATGGCTGATGATGGTGACTATATATGATGTAATGACTTTCGCACATGACTCAGATTATGAGTCATGGGTTTCATGGATATGACTCACTTGAGGGCAGGACATCACTTGGTTTATGGGTTTTGATTTGTTAACGGTATATTGCGCGATGACTCATTTCACTCATCTGATGTACTAGTATTTCACGGTATAACTCACTATGAGTCATAGAGGTTAGGTAACACGACGTGATGAGTCACCAGGGTTAGGGTTATGGGAAGATGCTCATATAAGGAGCTTGGTTCCGATCAAGAGATCGGATCTTCACGCAACCATCTAAGTACTTTTCTCTACTCACAAGTTCCAATATGATTCTCTTTATCCTGTACGCTATTGAATATTACGAATACTCTACTGATAAGCTCTGAGACCCTATGACTGTTATGACAGTCTGCAGAGGCGCGACGATAATATAGGACTATTAGGATAGGCCTATATCCGGACCAGAATGTCCTGTACTATGTGCAGAGATAGTAGAATCGCAAATGGCAAGACAGGACTGTACTATCTGATGCTATAGTAACGTCTGCATACAACAAGACAACCCTATACTATCCTAAGACCTGGTACCCACTGGGGTAAGAAAGGTCGTTACCTGTTGCAATATAAGCAATAGACGATAGGAATTTTACAGGAATCCGAAATCGATCAAGTTTATGGAACTTACACTTGTATCCCATCATTTCTGTGGTAGAAGTGCACACGACAGGTGGGTGCCCTGCATTACACTCTGTCAGTATTACAGTTGCACCTGGCTATAATGAATGCTGAGAATTAATGTCTCAAACTAGGTCTTGCCCGCAAATTACTCTGGAAATAACTTGCTATAGTGAACGCCCCATTGTACGGATTAGTGAACCTAGCACCAACTAGTAATTCTTGGCATTTATTATAGCTAGGCACAGCTGTACATCTTCAGCAAGCCATTCTGCACTCACACTCACAACAGAGTGGCCGACTCAGCTTCCCCTTTGACAGTAAAGAAAAAGTACTGCTCTCTCGCCTTCTCCCCTGGCTTGCTCCCTTCCTTCTCCAACCTCTACTTTTCAAAAAGGTTTTCCATCAACTGTTCTAAATCCTAAACTCCTTGGAATAAGTATTGAATACTCATTCTTACTTTCGTTGTTAAACCTAGTTGGGTTCTCAAGTTCCCCACAATCTTTCAAGTGCTTATGGCCTTTAATAATAGATATTACTTTTCCATATCCCCCAACTTCAAGCTATGGAATAGGTGTTCCTATCCACCCTGTATTGTCGTATTAACTAATTGTTTATGATTTTTCTAGATAGTAATAGGCATTGTTCGTGAGGTTGATGGGTGTTGAAATTGACTGAGAGCGAATTAAGAAGGGCACAAGGCTTTGGTAGAATGGGCTACACTGATATCTCGGGTCCAGATAACAACCTCTCCCTATCCCAATAGGGCTTATGGTAATTCAGCTGCCTATTCCCACCTCCACTCGATTGAATGAATGCATACAGAACTTCTCGAATGGAAGAAAGAGACAGAACGAGAGATCAGGGCTCTTAAGGAAGAAGGGGAACAACAGATCAGGGCCCTCAAGTAAGAAGGGGAACTAGTGACCAGGGCCGTCAAGCAAGAGACCGAACCAAAGGCTAGGGCCTACAAGCAAGAGATAGAAAGGGATATCAAGGTACTTAGGAAAGAAGGTAAACAGGTAACCAGGGCCCTCAAGCCAAGGACCGTACGAAAGTCTAGCGATTGCAAGAAAGCAACCGAACGGGAGATCAGTGCCCTCAACATAGAAGGGAAAGAAGCAACCGGGGCCCATAAGGAATAGACAGAACAAAAGATCAGGACCTGCAAGAAGGAGTTGATGATGCTGCGAGCATAGCAGGAGGCTGCGGTACATATATCGGGCTGTTTTTTTACAACATTCTGCCATCCGAGAGTACTAGCTCAGGTGATAACGAAACAATTAATTTTGGCAACCAAGCTGCAAACTCTAGAGATGTGATTACTGATATTTCACTGTTTCAAAACTGGTTTGTTGACTGCCCTGCAACCTTTATCACAATAAACGGCTTAGACTAGTGTTTGGCCGATATGCTTCTTGGTATGCTTAGTGATTCTTACATGCCTTCAAACATAATTACTCTTTCTGACATATTATACTTTGAGAATACAAGTGAATTGTGAAGATTATGAACAAATGTGCAACTCAACTCTCTGATTGTCATTGGCGGTTGTCTACAGATCATCAACTTGAATTTCATCAGCTGCTCAACTGGATAGAAAATGCAACCCATGAGCCATTGGGATAATAGCACAATAGTCTCCCAAATACACCATCTAGTGATATGATTCCCCTTAGGCTGTGCGATTAGCAGATGTTGGGAACCACCATTGAGGGAACTTGATGAGAGTACCTAGAGTTGGCAGAGAGCAAACAGAAACAGGAGTAGGCGGCTTGAGGTAGATGAGAATTAGAGGGCAGTGCTTGGCCAACAGTGACAAGGAAGCCTTTTTCCCAATAGGGACAGTGATTATGGGGTCTGGAGATTGGTTTCGTTAGATTTCTGACATCCATTAGGTACTAGACCATTCCATTTTGGTTTTAGATGAAAAGAGACACATAATGCAGATAAACTAGTCGGAGAATTGCAATAGATAGTGTGCTGCCCCTGAACCAGTTTGTGTCAAGACAGATACCAATGTTAGTGGGTCACGAGGTGTAAAATTAAGCTACACTATGCTGAATTCTAGATAAGCAACCCTGCCGTTATTCACAAAGTGCCTGATAGTCCAATCTGTGTTGAGCCTTATAACACTTTCACTGTATCTTTATCAACCATTTTGGATAATTACTGAGAAATATTTCTCATTTTCTTTAGTAGTGTCTCTACACATGACAGGATCTTGTTTCGTGCAATAGTGGGGTTCAGGGAAACTTTCTTCAGAACTCCTGACTGCATTGATATCTGTCATTTACTTCTTCTCCTGCTTGACCTTCTCTTCAAACCAGTCAATTATGTATCCATTAATATACTCCTCACTTTAGAACTTTCCTACCTTCTTCTCTGATACTTGCATTAGCCAGTAGGTTGGTTAAGAAAGCTTGCATCGGAGTGTCGGCGAACTGTTCCACTACCAGAAGAATATCATATACAATGATGCAATTCTTTTTTTTCTGTATTTCCTGGGATACTAGTTAAGCCAAGTGGTTTTCCTCCATATGAGGTGCCAGCAGTATCGGCTCTGTCTGAGCTAATTTGTCAAATAGAACTATACAATACAGATAATTAATAGTAACAACCTGGTTGCCAATCACTGCTCATATATTAGTGAATGCCTTATGGGTTTAACCAGAATATATATATTGAATTAACATGTTATAATTTTGATAGATTTTGCCCCTGCCATGGGAAATCTCGAAATAGCCTAATATGAGAGAGAATACTAGCCATAATGGGCTGGTCCTACCTCTCCAAGTACCCCATGTTACCAATGAGGGCCAAATCGGGAGTATCTGGATCCATTATCCATTATCTGAGAAATGATATAAGCTCATTGGCGGTGATGCCGTTAACAATGGAAAAGGGGAACTGGTGATTATTCTGTATTTGTACAACTTTATACAAAATGTGGAACATAGCACACTTGGTCTCACTTTCCCAGTCTGGAATAGCTTGCACTTCTGCAATCACAAGATCCATCAGCAAAAAGATCAAGCTGTGCTCGGCTTTGTCTGGCCCTCCCTGTCCACCGGATGTTGCGGGCTCATCAAACGTAAACTCCGGTTCTGCGTATGGACATAGTAGGCGTCCTTCTGGAGGCTCCGGACACAGGCAGACGCCGTCCCCCCCAGCATCCCTTCACCCTGCGGAAAACCATACTGTCCGGTTACACCCCATGCACCCCCGTGCATGCTACCACTCTCCTCATGTCCACTGACTTCAATCTCTTTCTCCCTAACAAGGCCTACAACCCCCCCACCACCGGGTTTCCTCCTATGATAATGTAGCCTCTCCGGATTCCATCCTGAATTTCCCTTCCTATCACCTCTCCATTCTGCACCTCCCTCAGATGCAACCTTCTTTGCTCTCCACCCCTCAATCACATCGTGTATGTTCTCACATCTACCTGGGGTGCTCCAACGCTTGACCCTTTCCCTCACCACCTGTGTATCCTGATGTTTATTCCTGGGTGTCCGGCGGAAACCCCCAACAACCCATCTCATGGGGCCACACAGCCCCTGCAACCCATCTTGTCGGCCACCAGCACCTACAACTTATCACGTCCGCCAGACGTCTTCTACAACCCTTCTCGTCGGCCGGATGTCTTGTGGTACCCATCCCTTCAACCAGAGGTCCCATATACGCTCTCTTCTTAGAGAGATGTCCTATGCGGTCCTCCTGGCTTTTGACTGTCCACCTGACACAATGCCACGCCTTCTGAACCTACAGAACCTACAATTAGTTACCAGAAAACCTGAGGATAACTCCGCATCTTCAAATCACCCATCCTACACATCACGAGATGTGTAACAATCCAATGGTTGAGCAGTTATGAAACAGGCAACCACAGACGTGTCTTAAGTAAGCGAGTCTTGTTATTCTAGTCTTAGGAGTAGAGAAGTACTATCTCTTCAGATAGTACAGACCTGGCTTGTTTGTCTTGAGTGATGCATCAAAGGATACTATCTTGGCAGATAGTAAGGTGGGTGGATTGTCGTACTTGATAGAACTATCACAATAGTTCTATGTTTGGGCGACCCGTCGAGACTATCACCATAGTCTTCTGGTCCTTAGAGCGCAGGTTTTTGTAAAGAGAGTAAAGAGTAATCATATTGCAAGATGCTAAGTATAGAAAAGTACTTAGATAGTTGCGTGAAGATCCTCTCTCTTGGTCGTTTCTTTTTTCTTTTTCTTTTTTTTTTTGTAATCATGTGTTATTTGTTTTAGGTACAAAAAGCCTTATGCACCGCGAGCTATGAAGAGAAAATAACCTATAAGTCACAACAACCGCCCGCTTCACCTCTTCATGGGAAAAATCAAACATCCTGAAACCATAGGAAAAGCGCCCCTCCAGTAGCTCCTAAGATACTAATACCAGAGATACGTAAGGAAACAAATCATAGAAATGTAGAGATAGAGAGACCCAAACACTTCTGCAGGCTCCCCAGAACAAAAGAAAGTTGCTCTTAAGCCTCAAAACGCGGGCCTGAGGGAGAGGATAGTGATTACGCTTTTCATTGAAAACTGCTACAATGTGGGCCGACAACGGAACCGTAGACAACGGCCGCGCCAGCAATTGCATCGTTCGACCAAGGCCTTGGCGGCCGCCATGGAGGCAGTGCAATACCACGACTGGGTGTAACCGAGGAGTACTGCGACGAGCGGGGAGGATAGAGAGGTGAGCGGAGCCAGCGGGCAGAGGAGATGCCAGCCAACGGGGAGCAGTAGGGTGCCAGCCGGTGATGAGCAGTACGGTGCCGGCCAGGGAGAGGATTGGGGTAGTACGGTACCAGCGGACAAAACCGGGAACGGGAGGGAGGAAGGATCGCAAATGGACTAGCCACAACCCTCAAACGGGCAATAGAAAGGGCTTTTGGGACGACGACGAACGCGAGCGGGACCGTGATGTTTCTATCGGAGGCTTTCCCCATCAGAGGTACAAGCCCAGCAGGCCTACTTCGACCGAGAGTCCGACACCATAATGCCGACCGCGAGCGAAGGAAGAAGCTTTCCGACCCTGCAAAATCCTAAGCGAGATGCCAAGGAAGTGCAGGGTAAGGGGGAGAACCGAACATGATGAGCGGGTGTCAACGACGAACGGGAACAAGAACCCCAAGGAGGGGAGGCAGGCGTGCCTCAGGAGAGGAGGGTAGCTGGCTTAACGTCAACCCCTAGGCAGTAGCCATGATGGGGGAAGAGAGGTGGGTGGGGGAAAGTGACGATGATTTCCCGTGGTGTTGAGATTTCAATCGCCGGAGGTGGAGGAGAGATGGTTCGTGGTCCTATCCCTTGGTCGTTTTTTTTCTTTTTTTTTTTTGCAATCAAATCGTCATTATGTTTAAAGGTACAAAAGACTCATGCAGGGCTAGCTATGGAGATAAAAAAGGTATAAGCAAACGTCATCCCGCCTGCTTCACCTCGTCATGGGAAAAATCAAACACCCCGAGTCCATAGGAAAAGTCTCTTCCGCCTAGCACCTAAGATAATATACCCCAGACACGTAAGGAAACAATACATAGAAACGTACAGGTAGAGAGACCCAAACACTTCAGCAGGCTTCCCAAAACAAAAGAAACGACGGCTGTTCTAAGGCCCTTTCGGGGCCCGAGGGAGGGGATAGATGATCGTCGACACGGGAAAACTCATAGGTTGAAGGCGCACCATAAACCATGATGTACGGTCGGGCAGGTCATTACATCGTTCCCAGGTGTTGGACAAAGCCACGGAGGCAGTGCTATACCACGACTAGGCGTAACAGAGGAAGGGCCGAACGATCGGAGGGGGAGAAGGGCGAGCGGAGCCACCGGGCAGAGGGGATGCCAACCAACGACGATGAGCAGTAGGATGCCAGCCGGTAAGTAGCAGTAGGGTGCCAGCCAGAGGGGGGGGAGCAGTAGGGTGCCAGCCGGAAGAGGAGTTTTTAGCAGTAAGGTGCCAGCTTATGGGGCAGTACGGTGCCAGCGGACGGAGCCGGGAGGGGGGTAGAGGAAGGACCGCGAGCGGGCTAGCCACAACCGACTAACGGGCCATAGCAAGGGCTTTTGGGGCGACAGCGAAACCGAGCGGGACCGTGATGTTACTAACCGAAGCTTTCCCCATCAGACGTACAAGCCCAGCAGAACCGAAGCCTTACTTTGACCGAGAGTCCGGACGCCATATCGCCGACCGTGAACGAAGCGAGAAGCTTTCCGACCGTGCAAAATGCTAAGCGAGGTGCAAAGCAAGTGCGGGGTAAGGGGGACGACCGAACTTCATGAGCGGGTGTCAACGATGAACAGGAACAAGAAACCCATGGAGGGGAGGCATGCGTGCCTCAGGAGAGGAGGGAAGATGGCTTAACGTCAACCCCTAGGCAGAAGCCATGATGGGGGAAGAGAGGTGGGTGGGGGATACTGACGATGATTTCCCGTGGTGTTGAGATTTCAATCGCCGGAGGTGGAGGAGAGATGGTTCGTGTCCTATCCCTTGGTCGGAACCAAGCGCCTTATATAGGCATCTTCCCACAACCCTAACCCTGGTGACTTATCACCTCGTACTACAAGAATCTCTATGACTCATAGTGAGTCATAGCGCGAAATCCATAGATCACTCACATAAGTCATCGCACAACATTCCGTTTAACCAATCAAAACTCATAAACCAAGTCATGTACTCAAGTGAGTCAAATGCGTGAAACCCATGACTGATCATGTGAGTCATGTGCGAAACTCATTACATCATATGACATCACAATTCTGAGTCATGAAACAATCAACCAATCATAATATAACGATGACTCGCAAGTACGTAGTCATGTGAGAACTTCTGAGTCAAGTGGCATTATAGTGTAAAATCCAATATACCTTATGACTCATAAGTATGAGTCATGTGAAATCTGCCTTGCTTAGTCACGATTTGAGACAAACGTATAGCTCAGTGGATCGTGGCAAGAATGGATGATCAGGCGTGGATAGACACTGAAGAATTGGATGAGACAGAGAGAGCTGAAAGGGGTTTCCGCAGCAGCGGAACAGGGGTAGAATTGAAAGAAACCCAACCAACGATATGCTTCCTTCAAGCAGATGGCAACCACGAGTTCTACCATTCCTCCCATATTGACCAACACCCTATCCTACGTAAAGGGCACGTGTTATTATCAAATACCATTATCACCAAAGCAAATCTGCAAGGATTAGCAGCTTACCTTTTGGCTAAAGTTCACGAAATGGCAGAGGAAGATCTAGGTTGGATGCAACGAAAGGAACAGTTGGAATCCTTAAAAGAAAAAGAAAAGGAATGGCCTAGGCAATGGTCGATAACCTATGCCCTCCTCTACCACAAAGAACGCCTATTTATTCCCGCAAACGAGGACCTCCCAACACTAATCCCTAAGGGATGTCCCCACTCCCAAGTTGCAGGTCACTTCGGACAAGAGAAAACTCGGGAAATTATCACAGAGGATTTGTATTGGAAGGGATTAACTGACTGGGCAAACGATTACGTTCGTTCCTGCACCCCCTGTCAACAAGCGAAAGCTCTACGACATGCAAGATTTGGGTTACTTAATCCCCTACAAGTACCCTATACCACTTTGGCTTCAACTTCGGTAGACTTCATCACACAGTTACCGAAATCAGCAGGATACCAGCAGATCATGGTTGTGGTAGACCATTTCACAAAAATGGCCCACTTTATCGGATTAGAAGAAAAACCGACCCTAAGAGATGTGGCAGAATCTTTCCTTCACGAAGTATAAAAACTTCACCAATTACCTTAAGAAATTATTTCTGATATCGATGCGAAGTTTGCTGGAGAATTTTGGGAATCACTGTGCAAAAAACTCGGCATCAAATGAAAAATGTCAACTACGTACGACCCTCAATCTAATGGACAAACGGAACCAGTTAACCAAGTGCTGGGAGGCTACCTCCGTATATTTGTCAACTACGATCAGGACGACTGGTATCATCTCTTACCTTTAGCCGAGTTCGCTTATAACAACTCAGTAACCAATGCTCACAGTATGACCCCTTTCTTCGCAAACTATGGCTATCATCCTCAAACTGATTGGCTGAAGGAATGTGAAGCGCGAAATCTAGGAGCCACCCTTTACGCTCACTGGATGCAAACGATACATCACCAAGTGAGACAGTCTCTAGAAAAGACTAGGGAAGCCATAGGCTGTTATTACGATTGGAAGGCTAAGCAACAACCTGACTTCAAAATAGGTGATATGGTTATGCTTAATGCCAAGAATATCCGCATTAAACGCCCATGCAAGAAATTAGCCCCTAAGCTATACCGCCCTTTCAAAATGCTGGAACAAGGCGGAGAGCTTGCGTATAAACTCGAATTATCGGAATGTTGGAAAATCCACCCGGTATTTCATGTATCGCTACTCGAGCCCTATCGAACATCTATTGGACCGGCCCGAGAACAACCATCTATGGAACCCGAAGAGATCGATGGTGATCTTGAATGGAGGTGGAAAAAATGATTAAGAGTGAAATAATCTCTTATGATCGGAGAGTCCGTGGCAGGACGAGGACCTTCGAAGAACTCCGCTACTTCGGGGAGTGGAGAGGGTGTTGGGAAGATGAGAACACATGGGAACCACCGGAGTACTTAGAACGAGTACAGGAATTGGTAGAAGATTTTCATACAGAAAATCCAGATATGCCAAGATTGGGCTAAGTAGTATTACATGGAAAGGTTTTCCTCCCGTGGCCAAGCAAATGCGGAATGTTTTTTACCCTACCTTGTAGAGTACTAAATGGATTTAATGTTTATTATGTACTACTTCACATGTATTATTATATAAGGGATTTGAGGACAAACCCTTATGAGGAGGGGGCTAATATTATCCTAGCGGGAATGGCTTACCTAATAATTAAGCGCGAGGTATATGGCTCAATAGGCTGACCATATATCCGAACCTATGCTCCCGAAGCTATGAGCTTCCTAGAGGCATCTGGAAGATAACTCAGACCACTAGATCAGAGCACGTTTCAAGATATGTTTAGCTGCTTGGAACGATGTTTGGAGAACACTATTCCTCTTACTCTAGTCGCATATGCATATTGCTGCATAATGTTTTGATAGCTGGATATCAGAACTAATCACTCCATATTCCAAATTACTATTGGTATGTAGGCATTTGGACCTCATATTCAAATATAGTCTATCATGACGAAGAGATCGAAGACTGTCTACTGGTGGAGTGGGGGCACCCTTAGATGAAATAGCAGTTCTGGAGATTCTCTGAGTCGAGCTGGGCAAGTTTTCAGGGTGAAATGGTGTTTGCACTTTGTTCTGACAAACTGAATTGTTAAGAAGATACTTCTTAAGTAAAGAAGTCGAAGTAGCATGAATATTAGTATAAATAGTAGGCCTCTCCCCAGGTGGTTGAAGAATCATCAAGCAATGGAGAAGAGACCTTAACAATATAACAAGTTAGCGAGTTATATTCTAACTCTTTGATATTTGATTACACTTTATTACTTTACCTTTATCGAACAATTACCAACGAGCCTTCCTGACTATTCATCCGTTGTCTCGAATATCCTTGGCCTAGTTATCTCAGAATCCTACAGTATTAGCTACCCCGTAACAGGCTGGCACCCTACTGCCCATCGTCGTTGGCTGGCATCCCCTCTGCCCGATCGCTCTGCTCGCCTCTCTATCCGCCCCGATCGTCGCACCCCTTCTCGGTTACGCCCTCTCTGGGTATGGCACTGCCTCCCTGGCTGCCGCCAACGCCAGGGATTGATGTAATTACCGGCGCAGCCGTTGTCTTCGCTGCAATGTCGGCCCACAAACTTTGTAGTTGTCCCCTGGTGCACGATCACACTATCGACACCCCCGGGCCCCCGAAATGGTCTCAGGGAAGCCGTCGTGTCTTGTGTTTTGGGAAGCCTGCGGAAGGGTTTGGGTCTCTCTTTTTTACCTCTTTATGAATTGTCACCTTACATGTCTGGGGTATTTTATCTTACGTGCTAGGGGAGAGGCATTTTTCCTATGGATTCTGGGTGTTTGATTTTTCGCATCAAGAGGTGAGGTGGACGGTTGTTTTGTATTTATATGTTTTGTTCTCTCTATAGCTCGCGCTGCATGAGCCTTTCCGTACCTAGAAACAATGAAGGCATGATTACAAAAAAAAGAAAACAAATGACTAAGAGTTAGGATCTTGACACGACCATCTACCTCCTTTTCTATACTTAAGTTTTAATACGATTACTCTCTCTTTCTCTCTACATACACTGCTCTTCTACAAGAGCCTATACTCTAATAACACAGAGACTATTATGATAGTCTCAGCGATAGGTTGCCCGACATAGAACCACTGCGCTAGTTCTACAAGCACGACAATCTACTGCTCTCACTCCCAGACCAGATACCCTTCAAGACAAGCAAGCCAGTTCTGTACAATCTGATGATATCGTACCTTCCTACGCTTTGGTGCAAAAACACAAGACTCATATACACAGGAGATGACTGTCATTGCCTGTTACATACCTGCTCAACAATAGGAATATTATACATACATTTCCCTCCAACCACCCCTTTCGATCTCCATCGCACCTTTCGATTCAATTAGATCTCTCTATTTCAACAAACATTCTGCCCGTAGAGCTTGTTTTGGGGTTCACTAAAATTAACTAATCAGATATGGTATCCCTCACACTTTATCTCCACCACTTGTACTAGAAAATTGTCGTGATCATGCTTGTAAAATTGATCATTTGTCACAGGTTGGCTATACTAGTACCAGGAATACTGATTTCCTACAAGACAAGGTTATTAGAAATAACTTGGGAAAGAAACACGAGAGCCACTGATAAGCACAAAATTCTTCACAGCACGCACTCCCCCTCTAGGGAGGTTACAGTATGCAAAATTAGCCCTAATACTCAGTATTGTATTCCTATCAACCACACCTCTGTATCTCAACACCACCTTTCCTTTCAACAAGATCTTTCCATCTCCACTACACCTTTCCCATTATTATGTTGATGTAAGGTATAATGTTTATGGATTTTATCCCTGCCCTATTTATTTTCCATTGTCACCTAAATCAACTGTTCCAATATTTTATCCCACATCTCTCTATCTCAATCATACCTTTCCACCCAACAACGTCTTTCCATCTCAATCACCACTCTCAATCCATCCACATCTCTCTATCACAACAAATCATGAATTCTACAAGAAAACTCCAGTTATTATCAGCCATCATAAGACATAAGGGGTATTTGCCAATAACATGGTGGATGGAAAGGTGTAGTTGAATGGAAAGATCTGGTTGAGATAGAAAGGTTGAGTTGAATTAAAAGGCGTGGCGGAGATAGAGAGATATTGTTGCACTTGTCATTGGAAGGAAACACATGAGTTGCTTATAAGCACAAAATCCAGCATGATAAGCTATCCACTTGTCGGCAAGCCACAGTGTGAGGGAATTTGCCAGGTGACTGTTAAATTACTCTTAGGCCTGGCCATGGTAGATGATCATGGGATTTTATTGAAAGCATAGTATATTTTGTAGTTAACCTGAATTAACTGTTTAGATACTATATCCATACTACTTGTACCAGGAACGTGAACTGATAATACTTGTAGATTTGATTGTTTGTTCAGATGGAGAGGTATGATTGGATGGAAATCTGTGGTTAAAATGGAAATGTGGAGTTGGAAGGAAAGCTGTAGTTGAATTAGGGAGGGGTGGTAGCACATTTCTCTGAAAGGAAACACAAGAGCTCCTTATATGGATCAGCTCAAAATTCTGCATGTCAAGCTATACACCGGTGGGCAAGTGACAGTGTGAGAAAATTTGCAATATAACTGCTAAACTACACTTAAGTCTTACTATAGTTGATAATAACAGGAGTTAAAAAGATGTAGTTTGATGGAACAGCATCAGCAAAAGTGCACATTTGACCCCCATATCTCATGAGACACCTGGGGTATTGGGTACCAAATTATGAAACTCCAGTTAATGTACAGAGTGACAAGAATAGCAGAAACCAGGTATCAATCAGGAATATTTGTTGTTACTAGAACAGCCTAGGTTGTATGGTAGTACAAGGTAAGCGAGACGTATAGAGTCTTATTGGGGAGGCCAGGAGGCCTCCTGAGTACTCTGAGGTAATGCCAGATTGCCCAGGGGGACCAAATCCATAAGGGAACAATAATGGAAAAATAATGGAAAAATATAAAAAGGCTTCCTGGGGTCTCAAATTGCCTTTAGGTCACTAGATTTGACCTATTTAAAATATAAATAAGACATGTTTCAGGTCACAGTTCTGAATGCAAATTACCTATTCAGGCTAGCATAATACTATATTGATTTATTATATATAGGTGCAGTTTAGGGAAAAGAGATAAACTTGCCTTTTTCGTATTTTGAGCTAGGAGCATTTTTAGTTTGCATAGCAACCAATGACCTTTTGAGAAAATGGAAGAAACATTTTGTGACAAAGAAATTGAAATAGCATCACCATCAATCAAGCAAATGGTATGTCAATAAAAGAGAATAATGGCCTACGCTGCCTCTTGGATTCTACGTAAATGCTTTCTGATTTAAATGCAACTAATATGTTCAAATAAAATTATTTATTGATAATACACATTAAAGGGGTTATAAGAGCTAAGTCAGCAGAATGAATACAAGTTTTAACATTAATCAACAACATTTAGCTTATACTTTAAAGCCATTAATTCAATACAATTAGTGTACCTGTCTATTAAAATCACCCGATATCACTATAATGCTCAAAGTTACACTCATACCTAGACCCTAATTCTCACTTTTGTTGCATTTGGTATTCCTGATACATGTTTAGCATATCAGTTAAATGTTGAGAACCTAAAGATATTTTGATCTTCTTTATAATAACTATAGATTTTACACTTGAAAATATTTGAAATTTCATTTCCAGATACATTTCATAGTAGGCTATCATTCCATGCAAAAATAAAATTTTAGAGATATTTTTAAAATAATCATTACAGGTCAAATATTACTCCAATTGTAACATTAAATATATTTTAAGAAGCGCAGAGGATACTCCATATGCCATTAAAGTCTCCGGGCCATTCAACCTATTTTGGTGTTGTTGACGAGTTTTACCTTGGTCGCATAAATGCACCCTGATTTGATTTTTATCTAGTATATTGATGTGTAAATTAATTTACCGGTATACCTAGGTACAATTACAGGAACCGTGCTCAAAAACAGCCCAAATGAGACGTTTAAAGGCTCATCAGAAAGCCCTCAGCGTGGAAAATCACCGGTGGCCTCCACTTAGTAATAGCCTACCTGTAGCCTAAGATATCATATACGGTTATAAGAAATTCAAAATTCCGCCTAAGTGTAAAAGTGGAATCAATGGACCTTGAGAATTGTGCAAATGGGATGGTTAAAGGCTCAAAGGATTGCTCTCGAAAAGGGGAATCTAGCCCTGGTATCCACTTGGTGATAGCATGCCTGTAGCCGAAGTAATCCGGTGAGATCGTCAGAGAGTCAAAATTCTGCCCAAGTGTAAAATGGTAAAGAAAGGGCCTTGGAAATGGTCCAACCGAGAGGTTTAAGGAGTCTAAAGATCGCTTTCCCGGAGGGGAATCCAGCCCTGGTATCCCCTTGATGATAGCATGCCTGTAGCCTACATAGTCCGGTGAGATCTTCAGAGAGTCAAAGTTCCACCCAAGTGTAAAAGTATAAAGAAAGACCTTTGATAATAGTGCAAATGGGACGTGCAAAGGCTCTCAAGATTGCTCTCATCAAGGGGAATCTAGCCCTGGTATCTGCTTGGTGATAGCATGCCTGTAGTCTAAGTAATCAGGCAAGATTGTCAGAGAGTCAAAATTGCGCCCAAGTGTAAATGTGTAAAGAAAGGAAGGACGTTGGAAATGGTGGAAATGAGAAGTTTGAGGACTGTAAAGATTGCGCTCGATGAGGGGAATCCAGCCCTGGTATCCGCCTGGTGATAGCATACCTGTAGCCTAAGTAATCAGGTACGAGTGTCAGAGAGTCAAAATTTCACCCAAGTGTCAAAGTGTAAAGAAAGAACCTTGAGAACAGTGCAAATGGGACGTTCAATACCCCAAATGGATGCTCTCAATAAGGGGAATCCAACCCATATATCCACGTGGCAATCGGATACCTGTAGCTCAAGCAAACATATAAGCTAGTCAAAGGTTCAAAAATTGGCCCATGTGTGAAGTTGTGAAGAAGAGGCCTTGAAAATAGTGCAAATGGGACATTTAACAGCTCCAATGAACGCTCTCGATGAGGGGAATACACCCCAGGTATCCATGTACCGATAGCATGCCTGTAGCATAAGTAAATATATGAGATAGAGATAGGTTCAAAAATCCACCCAAGTGTAAAAGTGTCAAGACGTGACCTTGAAAACATTGCAAATGGGACGTTTAATGGCTCAAATCAATGCTCTCGATAAGGGGAATGTAATGCCGGTATTCTGTGTTGTTTGGAGGTCTGTAGCCTGAGGTATCTGGTGGGATCCAAGTAGTCCCCTGAAGGAAGAAACTTAGTGTGAAAGAAAAAGTTAAAGGGGCCTTTTAGAGGGACAAATAGTTTGGGGAATGGTAGTCTGTTTGAAAATCTTGGCACTACCTACACATTAAGTGAGTCAATGAGAGTCCCATTTGAGCCTTCCAGAGTTCTATTGGGTCTTTTCAGAGTCTTTTTCTAACTTGTGTGGCACCAACCTTGTGAAAAGGCTTAAGGGCAATATTAAAATGTCATTTAAGTAGGAGCCAAAAAATCTCAGCACTATTGTACTCCCACTCACAGGTATTCTAGGACAAACAAAGTTTCCCAGTGAACAACAGGGGACTCCAGAAGGCGACTGTCCACCAAGGAAAAACTCAGGAGTAGCCAGTCCATAACGGAAATACTCGTGTAGCAAAGTCGCTTTACTGGAGGCACCATGGGACTCCAGCAAGTTCCTGACCACCCATCAGTCACCCCTGAATTATGTAGTTAGTTCAATACCCCATGCCTTTACGATGTATATCTTGACCCAAGGAGTAATGTCCTGAATGATAAGTAAACAATTGTTGTTCCATAAAGGCTTCAGACATCTCATTCAATACTTATTGTCTTATGAGGAATGGGGGGCATCGGGCTCCCTGGTAATGCCATCTGCTACAGCAATCAAAGTGTGATATACATAAGGCAAAAGAACTTTTGCTGATGAGTGTCGTTAGATGGAAAGATATGGTCATGATCGAGAGGTGTGGTTGAAATTGAAAGGTGTGGGTGGATGGAAAGGTGTGGTTGTGATAGAGTGGTGTAGTTGCACTTATCTTAAGAAGAAAATATGAGAGCTCCTTATAAGTACCAAATTTTATCCACACAGGGCCAAGACAGAGTGCGAGAAGATTTGCAAGGTGAGTGCCAAATTATGCTTACTTCTTGCTATTGTGGATTATAATAAGAGTTTTCTTGTAGAATTGTACCATAAATTGAGAGTAAGCAAGGCAGATTTTACATGACCAATACTTATTAGTTATAACGTGGGTTGGATTCACACTAGAATGTCATTGGACTCACAGCATCTTAGTTGACAGGGAAATTCCAAGTCATGGTTATGTTATGATTGATTGATTATTCTATGACTCATGATTGTGATGTCAGATGATGTAATACCATTTTGCACATGACTCAGATTATGATTCATGGGTTTCCTCCATATGGCTTGTTTGAGCATTGACTTGTTATGTGAGATTTGATTGGATAAAGGATGTTGCACCGTTGACTTAGAAGAGTCAGATGATGAATTTTACACTATGACTCACTATGAGTCATAGAGGTCTCATGACAAGAGTTGATCAGTGTGACCAGGCTCAGGGTTGTGGGGAGATGCCCATATAAGAAGCTTTGTTCTAACCAAGGGATAGGATCTTCACTCAACCATCTAAGTACATTTCTATTACTAAGTTACAATATGATTCCTCTCTCTCTCTTTACATACACTCCTACTCTATGAGAACACCCGATCTAAGAACCCAAAAACTATTATGATAGTTGTACCACGGGTTCCCTAATATACACCTATTGTGATAGTTGTATCAAGAACGACGATGTACCCATCGTACAATCTAACAAGGTAGTATCATTCACGCAACAAAGCTAGTCCAGTACTGTCTGAAGAGATAGTACCTTCTTAGTTCTTGGTGCAGAACATACGACTTGATTATGCTGGAGATGATTCTCATTGCCTGTTAACTACCTGCTCAACAATAGGATTGTTACAAATTGATCATTTCTTGAGAATGACAGGTATGATTGAATGCAAACCTGTGGTTGAGATCGAAAGGTGTCCTTCGATTCAAAGGTTTGGTATTGGTTATACCAGATAGGAATACAATACTAATAACTCAGCCTTGTAGGAAATCGTTATCCCTGCTACTTGTATAGCAAACTGGTCACAAATGCATTTTCTACATTTCTTAACCTCTTTTGATGGAGTAGTTTTCTTCCACCAACTTACGCTATAGGAATAAACAGTACATCACTAGCAGCTAGAGGAGGTCAAGTTCCTTGATTTCCTAGGTCTGCCTTTTATGAGTGAGACTACTCCTTTTATGGCTAATATTTGAAATAATCAGGAGAGTAATCTTCTCTATCTCAGAACTAACAGTGAGTAAAATTTGGCACAGACAAAGCGATACCTCCCAAGAAAGACAAAACAAAATCTAGGCTGGAGCGGCTAAATGCCCAACACCTTCAACCCTTATAAGAAAAGCCACAGGTCAAAGGTTTGGCCATAAGAGCCACTCTCATTGGGTATTTGTGGGCTTACTTCCCAAGTGAGTTAACCGCACAGCGCTCCATATGCGTGTTATCTGCACTGGGTTCAAAAGAAAAAGCAATAGAGAACATGTTTGTAAAGCTATTGTGGTTGTGACAACCAAAATCGTAAGTGAACTCATCATTATTGAAAGGGCACAACAGGTGTTAGAAGATATCAGTGAACAAGGGGAGTTCTCTGTTGAATGGACCAAGTATGCTCTGAGCACTCGGTGAGGTGCTACGATCATAGTTCTAGGAGGACTATTGCTTAACACTGGTTCACTAGGGCAACTCTGCCGTGCATCGCGGGGTGCATCACCTTGGTTATTGCATGGTTGGTGTATTTCATTTTAGAGCTCAGACACGTAGATTTGTCTTGCTATATATTCCTTTAATCCCGGTTTTCAGATAGTGATGGCCTGGGACATGCATTTAAAATTACTTCATTATAAATAGATGCTAACTTAGCCTCCTCATATGGAATCAATCAATATCTAAAACATTCACGGCAGAAAAAATGCCCACCAGAGGCAGCAGATAAGCCAAAGATCTTATAATATTTTTGCTTCTTTTATCAATGCGTGGAAGAGGTCCGGGCTTGCGAAATATTACTAGCGTGAGAGTGTTCAGAATTTGCAAGAAGTAGTAGTAATAAAGCATTCTGAGAGTTCCATAAATTCCTTCAGATTGTAGAGGAGAGGAAAAAGAAGGAGGCTCACTAGAAGAGAAGGGTATAGGAGAGGTGGAGAGAGGAGTGGAGAGGGGGGGGCAGGGGGGCGGCAGCAGTTCAACAAAAGCTACTAGAACTTAAGATTTCTACTTCTGTTATTTGTCATACTTATATAAAGCATCCATAGACTTTCAGTAAATTGGTTAGCGACTTCTTGTCTCATTATTTCCTTAATATTAAATTCAACCATATCGACATTCCCGGGGATCTGGCTCATCACCGGGATCTGGCTCACCCTTAGCAACTATGAGAGAATCAAATCTACTTGTAATTATCTCAACACATAAATGAGATACTACCCTGAGAATCAAGCTACAGGTACTTTGAAATATAGAGAATCTGAAAGTCCAGTTTTTATCTCTTGGTGATAAATTGTTATTCCAATATAGTGGTTTAAAGATTGCCTATTTCATAAATCAATTGCGGTTTTTCATCATCATAAAGAAATTGAAAAGCCTGGCAGAATTACATAATAAAATGGATGAAAGGATAGTATAAGTCTTAGATATTCAGAATAAGCAGATTTTAATTTTCTTCATAATGATTTTGGAAAGCAATGGCAGTTAAAAAAGATGGAGAAAATACGTCCAAATTAGATACAAATTGGATCAATTTTACAACATAATATTTACATAAGTAGTTGGCCTATGAACTCATTATCCTGGAATAACCTTTATGATGACCTTTGAAGTTAGTATATGAAGTTTGAAGTCAGATAAATATATCCTTCTATATTTCATACAGGTTTTTAAAAATGATTGCTATATAACTCATAAGTGGTATGTTAATTATCAACTTGTTGAAATCAAATGATTAAGCTAACTACATGTCAATTACAAATGAGATCACGTTTAGTAGACTATATTAAACAGTCTGGGATGTAGTTTAAAGTGTATAATAATTATAATGAATAGTAGAAACTGAATTATTGAATTGTAGTTAAAGGCAATTAATATAGAATCTGATCAACAGCTATTATTGAACCTGGCCCCAAAGAGTGCTCCTGGACTCCCCAGAACCTTTATGTCAATTGAATAACTCCTCGTTAGTTTGAATAAGTTATTATCACAACATAAAGATACCATAAGAATTTATTCCAACTTTTTGATAGTTTGACAATGATCAATGTACAATGTATGTAAAACTTTTTTATTTACGTTCAAAATTTATGTAGTACCTTAGGATATGATAGTAAAAGGAATTCCAAGATGGTGAGTGTATACGCAAACTACATATGTAGATATTATATGGTAAAATTGATCCAATTTGTATCTAATTTGGACGTATTTTCTCCATCTTTTTTGACTGCCATTGCTTTCCAAAATCATTATGAAGAAAATTAAAATCTGCTTATTCTGAATATCTAAGACTTATACTATCCCTTCATCCATTTTATTATGTAATTCTGCCAGGCTTTTCAATTTTTTTATGCTTATGAAAAACTGCAATTTATTAATGAAATAGGCAATCTTTAAACCACTATATTGGAATAACAATTTATCACCAAGAGATAAAAACTGGATTTTCAGATTCTCTATATTTCAAAGTACCTGTAGCTTGATTCTCAGGGTAGTATCTCATTTATTTGTTGAGATAATTACAAGTAGATTAGATTATCTCATGGTTGCTAAGGGTGAGCCAGATCACGGTGATGAGCCACATCCCCGAGAATGACGTTATCAGTAACCCTCATACAGGTATTATTTCAGCGGTAATCTTTGTTGTAATAGATCAGCAAAAATTCGCATTTTGCCGCTAACACTCATACCTTAGTTGAAAGATGGAAGGCCAAATTATAAAACTCCAGCTAATGAACAGGTCATCCATGCCCACAAAACCCCCAATTAGATCCTGGGTTACAGGTCATATTTTTCTCACTATAATTTTATTACCATGTGTATTCTTCAGGACACACTGGCATTTCATCCTGTTTTGGCCTTTGCATGGTCCTTGCAAGCTCTGCGTATTCTGCTTGAGTTTATCCAGCCTTACTACCAACTGGTGAAATTGATAGGTCATGGACTTTGCCCCACGACTCCTTCATGCTTTACAAGAGCCTATACGAGCCATCAAGCTCACTATCCTTACTACCATTTCACTACATCATACTACTGGCCATTCACTCACATTCACACACCCTTTGTGTATTCCAACCTACCAACAGTACTGTCCCCCTGTCAAGTTTCTTGTTCTGTTTAGCCTTGCCTATTTCTCCCCTTCCTTCTGGCCATTACCCAATGACCTATTTCTACCCAATACCATTCTTCTTCTGTCCATTTGCCATGGTAAGGATATTTGTCTCAGTGGCACTAGAGAGGATTTATTCGTGAATGATGCTTGGAGTTCTTCTCATTCCCTTACTTCACTACTCTTCTGCAAAGCTCACTCAAATTACTCTCATTTAATAATGTTATTCAGTCTGGAAATGAGTCTCTTATGTCTATCCTGTTTTGGTAAAACCTTTCGTGACTCTTCTACCACACACCTGCTGCCGTGTGGTCTTTCGCCAGCTTTTGCTCAGCTCACTATATGTAACGACTCTACAGATAGGGAGCTGCCATGAACAAGCCTCAAGCCCACATGGGATACCAAGAGGTACCCAGAGTGAGACTAGATAAGTAGACTTAGTATAGTACGAGTAGGCATAAGTTGATACAAGTGCCTACAAAGTAATTTGGTAACATAGGGTTAGACAGGGTAATCCAGGTAGGCCAAAGTTACGCTGCTGGGTAGGGTATGCTTCGGTGAGCATGTACAAGTAAAGTTAAGGAAACATAATAAAGGTTACAGGGTTCTCCGGGGCAACATTATATCTGGTCGTGTAGACTTGTGAAGACAATAAAGGCAGAAAGAGACGAAGTTACCCTACTGTAACTGACAAAGTTGTTGGCAGGCTTAGGAGAAAGCTATCCCACAAGAGAAAGACTATTAGATGTTCAGGAAGCCACTTAGTATGGCACTGAACGGGCTACAGACAGTGAAGGAGTGGTCTGAACCTCTTATAACTTTGAGGAGATATTCCTAACACCCATCTCCGGCCCCTGCGTTGGTACAGCGTGATGGCATAGTCCAGATGTGTAGTTGTATGCTTCCTAGTAAGGTGAGATCCCTAGGAACAGCTTCACAATACAGGATGTGTTCTGGCTGTCCATTTGAGAAGAAGCAGTTTGAAGCATATGTAAGGGGTATGAGAGTGACCGCCTCCTGGGACGCCACATGGACACTGCTGGGGAACAATCTACAGGCATAGTTTAAGCTGCTGGTAGTGGTATGGTTAACTCTAGCAGGCTTGGGGCTAACTTGGGCAGCTGCAAGGCTTGCAGGACAACCACCCCAATGCCAGTCCCAGGCTACCCTGTGAACTGTAGCATTAACATAGGTTATTGGTGGCTCTACAGATGTGAGTGCTGTTACAATTTAAAAGGGTCCTGAATGGTTAGCTGTAGGTAGTGCCCATGCACTCAAGTCAGCGGAAATTTCTCATCGTCGTACCATGCAGACAGGTTTACAAGCGGAGTATAGCCAGGTAAATTGGCGGATAGACTCAGAAGCTTGTCGGGAGGAAACCACCCCTATCTCGCAGTCCCCTGGGGAGATAGGTGTTGGGATAACTATAGTGTTCTTGCTTTTGTTACACGGTTGCTATGAGGGATTTCCTTTGTAAAGGTTACGACAAATTGAATGCTTTCCTTGGTTACACGGATATGCGACTCATACTGGGGTATGAGTCGGGCAGCAAAGGCTGTGCTAGGATTTCCTTCTGTATAAGAGGGCTCCGCCCCTTATTTCCTTTTTCACGCTTCGCAGGCCCTTCACCTCCACTCATTGAAATCCCGACTCCACGTCGTTCAGTGCACGATCCCCCCTCGCGCCCTACCTTCACCTGCCCTTCAGGCTTCGCATTCCTGATCCCCCATCGTCACGATGGAAGACCTTCCCCCCCTCCCCTCTTCGAGGAACTCGTCTAGAGCTCCCTCGGCACAGTCTTCTTCCCCTGAGCTCAATGAGTTCCACCTCTACATATACAACTTTGTTCGCAAGACCGTCAGAGGCTTGACTTCACCTCGGTCCAGCTCCCCATCCTCGAGGATCACCAGCTCTCCGGCCTATCGGATGGCGTGACGATTCTCGTCCCCCTTTCCTGCTCCACCCTCAACGCCCTCGCGTCTATCACGCGTCAGCTAGATACCATAACAACCCAACTAGGCAATATCCAATCAGCCGTTCACGCCATGCCCACATGGCCTGCACTCCAGGGCGCTCTCGAACCGATCAATGCAGCTATTCGTGACTTGTCACATAGGGTGACTGCGCCCCCTCTGCAAGCGCCTGCCCCCACTTGGCCTCCGGTTCCTCCGACCAGTGCAACGACACACCACGCCCCGGCCTCCGCTCGGCCGTCTATTCCTCCGTCTGGTGCACCCGCACCGCCTCTCCATAGACCCAAAGCGCGGGCCCTCCCGCTCAGCACGAGCTCCTCATCCTCCTTCGATCCTGACATACCCAGATATGATACGAGCACCAGATCCTTTTACGGAGACCCCAGAGCATACGCGGTTAAGTTCCCGGACTCATGGGAAGCAAACGCGTTCCGTGAAGGGAAATACCCTGACCCCACCACTTTCATTGCTGGGCACCTTGCCCACGACTGCCCCAAACCTCAACAATCGTATGCCAAGGTCGCCTCCACTGGCGCTCCCAGGGGCAAGAAGAATAAGAGCTCCCTCACGGCCGCCTAAGTCGCGTCAGCTAGCAATAGTGTGCCTGCTACCTAGCCACCGAAGTCGCTCCCTACGGCTGAGAGAAGATTCTGCGCTCCCGGTTCCTCCCCCTCTGAGCACCAACAAGCGTCCCTCATCGCTGCCACCTTCCCCAACATAGCCGCTCGTGTCCTTAGGGATGCCAACTGTATCCTCCCCCTCGCACTCACAACCAAGGTCAACCATTGGGGGTCCGTCACCCTACTCGTCACCGACCCGGCCACCCCCGCCGCCGCCTTCGCACCCTACTTCGACGCTCTCTCTGCCCAGCTCAATAAATCTTTCCCGGTGGGAGAATCTCCCTGGTTGCCCTTCCGCCTCGCCCCCAACGAAGCCCAGCTCGCTATCCACTCCGTCCCCTTGGCCTTCCTGCACGAAGCCCCGAACGAGCTCTTCCCGTGCCTCGCGGAGTCGATACTCAACTCCAAAGACATACGCATCCTCGCCGCCAGGTACCTCAACCCCGACGCTTGGTCCAGGGAGTGTAAAACTGCCACCTCCGTTATTGTCTCTGTCCACCCCAGGGACGTCCCAGCGATGGGCTCCTCTATACGCCTTTTCTCCCGCTCAAGAACGGTTGAGCGCGCCTACTCCTCCAATAGGTACACGCAGTGCAAGAACTGCTGGGGCTTCGGACATGTCGCCCCTAGGTGCCCCTCCGTCGACCCTGTTTGCCCCATTTGTTCCCTCAACGACCCCCGTGCCATGCACCGATATTTCAACCCTACCTGCCCTGGAGGTGGCAACACCAAGGCTACTCTTGGCTGTTGCTCTTCCTTACCACCTCGTTGCGCCAACTGCGAAGGCGCCCACACTGCGACTCACAGGGATTGTATCTGCCCCCCGGCTCCGCCCACTCTCAGGCGTTCCACCGCTGCCGAAGCGATTGTTCTCCCACGGCCCATTGGCGACGCAATGGACACGGCCGCCGAAGAAGATGACCTCTCCCCCCCTGCTTCACCCACCGGCTCTCTCCAGTCAGCGTTCGAGATGGCTACTCCAAGAGCCAGAAGCTCAACGATACTTCCAGCCCCAGTAGGGCCCTCCCAAGGCAATCGGTTGCTCCCTCCCGCGGAGCCCGCTAGCCCCTCTCCCATGAGCAGAACCCCATCGGGCCTGGCCCGTTAATGCAGCACAACCAACCGCCATGGGGCGGCGAGCAGGACTCCCCTCCCCCTCCGAAACCCTTCACACTCATTCAACACAACTGCCTCGGGAACTGGGATGTAATTCTTTCGCTCTTCGGGTCGTTCACGTAGCGGGCCCACCGTCCGTCTATCGTCGCCCTGCAGGACCCACCGGTCTACAGGGGCCAGCTACCCTCCTTTAATTTATTTTCGGTTTTTTCCCCCCCCACTGGCGGTGGCTGTAAGCCCCACGTAGCCTATTATGTGTACAGTTCTTTTTTGGTTACTGTTTCCTTCCTACCCCGGCTTTTTGGCCGGGGTGATGTTATGGCTTTGGACCTCTTCACCCCTGACGGCTTGTTCAACCCCTCCACCACTGGTTTTACGATCATCAATTCCTACAGCACGAAGGGTCGTCTCAACAACACCTGCTCCGTTCCCCCTGATATCATTTTCCCCGCCTCCTCTCTCCCCACCCTCACGCTGGGGGACCTCAACATTCATGATCCGACAGCGGACCCCCTCAGGACCTTCAAGGAAGACGGGCTCGCCACCTCGATGCCCTACTTTCACAGGGCTACGGAACTGGGCTTCTCCCTCCTCAACACCCCAGGGATCTTTACCCGGTTCTCCATGTCACTCATCGGGCGCCCCGGCGTCCTTGACCTCGCCTTTGCCTGCCCCCTGCTCGCCCCATACTTCTCGGAGTGGTCGGACCCCCTCCCCTCCACTGGGTCCGATCATGCCTCAATCCTCCTAGGCTTTGAGGCCCTCCTCTTCCACGCTCGCCCTCAGGCCCCGAACTGGGCCCTGAATGAATGGCCCTTGCTTGAGGCCTCGCTTAAGGCGGCCTCGATCTCCCCCGCCCCACCTCTTCCCACTACAAGGTCCCTGGACTTCTGGTTGAAGACCAACCTGGACAGAATAACAGCTCAGCTGGCTCTCCTTGCCCCGGTCAAGCGGGTCACTTTCTGGTCGCAGCCCTGGTGGACAGAGCTTCTATGGCAGCTCAGGAGAGCTTACAAGTCCGCCCTCCGCTCCTCCAAGAGAGACAGATTCGATGCCGCCCTGCTTGCCTCGGCTAGGGCTGCCAGGTCTGCCTACTTCAGAGCCATTAAAAAAGCCAAGAGGGACCATTGGTCCGCTTTTTTGGCCTCCGTGACCCGGCAGACAGTCTGGACGGCGAAGAAGTTTGCCTTGAGACGGCCTCCCCCCCGCTGTCCTGAGCTCCCAGGTGCCGCCACACCACTAGAGCTGAACAGGGCTCTCCTCGATCAGTTCTTCCCTGGCGAACCGGCCAGGACCGTCGACTCTATTTTACTTCCATTTAGAGACTGCCCGGCCCTGACGGCTGAGGAGGTAGGCAGGGCGGTGGCCCGCTCCTCTCCATTATCGGCCCCCGGCCCCAATAAGACCCCCAATTCGGTATGGCAAAGGATACATCGGGTGGCTCCCCACCTGATCCATGACCTACTTGCCCCGCTGGTGGCTCACGGCTTCCACCCCCCCGCCCTCAAAATGGCCGATGGTATTGTCCTAGAAAATCCTGGGAAGCCTTCGTACGACTCGCCCTCCTCGTCCCTTGTGATAGTACTGCTACAAACATTCTCCAAGATCCTGGAAAGGATCATGAACTCTCGACTCTGAGGCGTGGCCCGCGTGGGTGGCCTACTCAACCCCCATCAGTACGGGTCGCAGGCTGGTCTGTCGGCGTCGGACGCTACTACTACCCTGACTCATGAGATTAGGACCCTCCAGATGGCCGGTAGAAAGGTTTCCACACTCTTTCTGGACATCAAACGGGGCTTCGACAATGTCAACCCGTCCACCCTCTGCACCATGCTCAAAGCGAAGGGCGTGAACCCCTACCTCGTATCATGGACTAAGTCCTTCCTCACAGGCAGGTTATGCCGGGTCCTCTACCAAGGGTCACCAAAGATCTTTGCCCCAGTCACGGTGGGCACTCCTCAGGGTTCCCTGGTCTCCCCCCTCCTCTTCGTCATCTACGTCTCCCGCCTCCACTCCGTGATCCCTCGGGGTCTCACCCTCTCCTACGTTGACGACTTCGGTCTGACGGTTTCTTCGACATCCTATCGTCACAACATACAATTACTGCCGAGGCATTACGCAGTGCTGAAGGCCAAAGGGGCCCACCTGGGTATCAGCTTCCCCATCCCCAAGACGGAACTGATCCACTGCCGTACCAGTAAGGACAGAGGCCCGATTTCCCACTCCGTGATCCACCTGGACGGGTGTGTTTTCCACCCCAAAAATGAGGTCCGCTGGCTCGGGTACTGGTTTACCCCCTCAATCTCGACCACCCCACACTTCACCAAAAGATTGGCAAAAGCCCAGGCCGCTTTCGTGGCCGTCAAAAGGCTCTCCCCCCGGGGGATGGGCCTGCCTCCGTTCCTATGCCATCGTCTGGCATCGTCACTTCTTTTCCCGATCCTCAGCTATGGCGCGGACACATTTAAGCCCACTATTCATATGACAAGGAAGCTCGCAGCATTCTGGCACAATGTCCAGAGGTGGACCACTAATTGCTTTGCCTGCACCCCTGTCGACATCCTTGCTGTGGAGGCCTGCCTGCCTCCAGTCGACCTCCTCCTCACGTACAAACACCGCCTGGCCTGCCTGAGGGTAATGTGTTCTCCACCTGAGATCAACCCCGCCGCCGCTAGGCTCCCGTCCTCCCTACACACGCCGTCGCTGCACCGGCACACCCCCGACCACAGAGTCCTCTGCCGCGGTAGCCCGGGCGCCCGGCTGCCCCTCCCCTGGCACCGGCCAAGACCCGCCGCCAAGAACAGGATCCACCTCCCCCTGGACGCCCTCCCCCACTCGATGTTTTTTCTCCTCAGCCCGGATGGCCTCGGCCACCTCCCCGTCACCTCCCAGCACCTGCTCGGCGAGTCCGACCCTGTGCCCCCCCTGGGCCGCACCTACCCCCAGCTCAAGCTCCTGTGCAGAAACCGCCTCATGGAAGAGTGGGGCCTGGTAGCTCCGGACCCCCCCCGATACGAGTACCGCCCCTCGCTGAAGCCCCATCCTTTCATGGGCCTCTCCAAGTTCGACGCAGGCCGCCTACACCAGATGAGGTCTGGCAAGAGCTACCTCCGAGCCCACCCGTCCTGGGACGATGACTGTCCCCCCACCTGCCCCAGCTGTGGCGAAGCTCCTGAGTCCTTCGAGCACGCTATTCTCCACTGTTCAGCCAAGAGCCCTGCCAGGACCCGCCACCTTCAGGGTGTCTCTGTACTAAGCCCCGACGCCCCCGTCTGGTCTTCTGCCACCCTTTTGGGCGCGCTCACCTGCTTCATCCTGTCTATGGCTGCAGCTTTCCCCCCGGCCATGTTTTCCCGCCCGTCATTTTCAGTTTGTGCAGTTTCTTCCCGCTCGTCTAATGTGGTTTCCTTTGGGTACTTTATGTCGTCTCAGGAAAGCTAGGTTTACTTTATTGATTTTTCATGCTTTCCGCTGGTTAAGGGAGGGTTTTCCTTGGTATACTTGTTTTAATTTCACACCCGTATGTGGGCCATGGACCGGTACGGACCCCAGCTGAAGAGAGATGTTCCGGATGTTTCCTTTGTTAGTTCATTTTGGATTTTGGGTTTTGTTTTCGCCATAGCTAGCGCTCCATGCGATTTCTTGTACCTTAACAACGAATATATGATATAAAAAAAAAAAAAAAAAAAGAAAAAAAAAAGCCCCTTATTTCCTTTCACGCTCCGCGCCCTCTACACCTCTGGTCATTGAAATTACAACACCACATCATTCAGTGCACAATCTCCCCACACCCGCTTTCCACTGCCACTTTTCAGGCTTCGCGTCCCTGATTCCCCGTCCCTACGATGGACAATCTCCCAGACATCCCCCTGGTGTTTCCCTCCCTCCCATCCTCGAGGTCATCGTCCATTCCGGATGACCCTTCTCAGATCCTCCTGTTCCTCCGCCATTTGCTTCGCAAAATGCCGGACTCTCTTCGCTTCCCCCCTGATCAGATTCCGATCCCCAATGATAGGCAGTTGAAAGACCTGTCCGATGGGGAAGCTATCTTCATACTTTTCATATGCTCATCGCTCAACGCTCTTGCATCCATGACCAACCAACTTGACACTGTCACCACCCAGCTCGCCACTGTTCAATCCATCGTGACCATGCGCCCTACCTCCTAGGCTCTAAACAGTGAACTCTCCCCGATCTAAGCCTCTCTTCGTGACCTGTCACATAGGGTCAGCTCGCCCCCTCCCCCACCCTCAGCCCCACCTCGGCAGCTGATTCCTCCGACTGTTTATGGTTACACATGATGCGGCCCCACATCCTGCCCCCAAACCTCGTCTCGCCCCCCCGGCAAAAAACAACAACAAACCCGGACATTCCGCAGTCGGAGCCCATTAGGCGTGTGTTCTACAGTAACCCCGTGCCTATGCGGACAAGTTCCCGGACTCATGGGAGGCCAACGTATTTTGCGACGGCAAATACGGCGACCCTTGCTCTTTCGTCTCGGGTCACCTCAATCCGGATTGCCCCAAGCCCCACCCTTCGTACGCCCAGGCTGCCTTGTCCAGTATCCCCAAGGGGAACAAGAAGAATAAGAACTCTACCATAGCCTCAAAAGTCTCGGTTGCCGTTAACTCGGCCCATGCTCTTCAGAAACCAAAGCCCCTACCTACGGCTGAGAGAAGGTTCTACGCTCCTATATCCCCCCCCACTGAACACCCAGACTCCCTCCTCATCGCTGCCACTTTCCCCAACATAGCTGCACGTGTCCTTAGGGATGCTAACTGCACTCTCCCCCTCTCTGTCACAGCCAAGGTCAACGACAGAGGCTCGGTCACCCTCCACGTCTCCGACCCGACGACCCTCGCGGCTGCCTTCGCAGAATATTTTGACGCACTCACAACCCCGCTCAACCGTTCCTTCCCGGTGGGAAACTCGCCCTGGCGGCCCTGTCGCCTCGCCCCCAACGAGCTCCAGCTGGCAATCCACTCTCTCCCAATTGTGTTCCTCCCCACCAACGCTGACGAGCTCTTTCCCAGCCTCGCGGACTCTGTTTTCAACTCAAAGAACGTCCAGATCCTTTCGGACAGATTCCTCAACCCCAACCCCCAGTCAAGAGCTGGCAAGTCGGCGACCTCGGTTATCGTCTCCGTCAACCCCAGTGACGTCCCCACTATTGGTACCTCAATCAGGCTCTTCTCCAACTCTAGACCCCTCGATTGCGCCTACTCCTCCAGCTGATACACACAGTGCAGAAACTGTTGGGGCTTTTGGCATGTCATGCCCCGCTGACCATACTCGGACCCGGTATGCCCCCTATGTTCCCTCAATCACTCTTGCTCTAGCCACAGATGCCCAAACCCCACCTGCCCTACTGGTGGCAACCTTAAGGCTACTCCTTGCTGTTGCGCTTCCTCACCGTCATGCTGCGTCAACTGCGGCGGAGACCACACCGCCCTCTTCAAGGACTGCCCTAGCCGCCCGGCTCCTCCCACTCACAGGCGTTCCGCCCCTCCCCCAGAGAACTAACGTCTGCCGCCCGCTGGCGACGCAATGGACACAGCTGCCCATGACGAGAACCCATCGCCCCCCCCTTCTCCCACCCGCTCGCTCCAGTCAGCTTTTGAGGCGAAGACGCCTCGCATTAGAAGAACCACTATAATCCCTGCCCCTTCCACATCAGCAAAAATTAATCCTGCGTCTGAGGCGCGGGCGCCGCGTCCGGACGCATCAGACGTCGTTTTTCCGTCCTCTGCGTCCCTAGCATTCGGACGCCATTCCCAACGCCGATTGCGTCCTGACGTGACGTCGGACCTTACCCACATCCCGCTGCCACCCCACATCTCCTGCTCTTCTCGCCCCCCTTATCTCACGTCCTGAGGTCTCTTTTCCTCCCTCGCATCTCCGCAGCAGCCGGACGCCTCCCCAAGGTACCCCCTTTTCCTTCTGCTTCCGGGCGTGCTCATAACAACTTGCCGCCGATATCACCCTAGTCATTCCTGCCGGTGTGCCTCCTACTACTACAACTATCGGGCATAATTTGTTTGTTTCTAGATGTTTCTATTCCTCTATGTCTATATCTCTACTATATACTTGTCTATTATACACGTTTATCGTCTAGTCGTGATCGTGACGCTACATCTCCGTCGGGGAGCGATGTAGCCCTCATCTAGGCTACGTCGCTCCCCGAGTTTATTTTATTATACAAGCCCCCTCTCTGATCCTAATAGATCTCGTTAAACGTGCGTAAATCGATCCGACTGTTGACAAGCCAGCGCAGCTCTGTCTCCAGTATCAGATGCGCCAGGCCTATGATCGTCCCGATATCCACAATTGTGAGCTCTCGGGTAACGTCTCTGAGCTGAATGGTTGCCAGACCGTGTACGTCCGACGGTCGTCCGGAGTCTACCACGCTCATGAATTGAACCCCGGCGAGGTGATAGACCGTATCCTGCTGCATATAGCCCGACCGCATTTTGAACAGAGCTATGAGCCTTGCCGGGAGACCACCGCTGAGCGCACCATACACATTCTCCCCACCAGCCTGTATCCAAACACAATCGTTCCGACTGGTCTGGTTACGGAAGAGTCGAGCACCCGTGCATCGGGCCCTGTGTATGTCGTAAACACCTGACTCCTGGAACGCAAGAACCGGG
>Ga0307517_10000489_pt1 | contig 67956 bp, 62 predicted proteins | sample 23_EM_MG_FD_194515 | JGI IMG/M metagenome (GOLD analysis project Ga0307517, IMG submission 194515) | Populus trichocarpa ectomycorrhiza microbial communities from riparian zone in the Pacific Northwest, United States - 23_EM | ecosystem: Host-associated > Plants > Roots > Unclassified | place...
AATGATTTGGCATCTTTAACCTATAGTGCCAAGACAAATCCCAAGCATTACGGTTGCCGTTACCCCCAAAATTGTCACGGATTTTATGTGAAAACTCAGTCTACCTCTAGTCTTCCGGAACCATACCCTGGGCCTTTACTCTTCAACACTCACCCCCCAGAGTGAAAATATGCAGCAGATCCTGAACCGTGTAAAGTTCAGGATGCGTGGTTGGAAAGGTGGCCCTATATCCAGGACATAGTGTATTCTAACCCAGCCAGTACTTTTATACAAACCCTTTCTCCTTAGCTATTCTGTCTTTCTTTTTTCACATCAGGGAAAGATTTGTAAAAGCGCAAGGGCCCGCAGCCCCAGTAGGGAGGGGTGAAGCCGGTGCACCCGCCTAGTGAGCACTGATTCAAATTAGATACTGCATCTAGCACCCTAAGCCTTGGAATCTGAATAATAGGGGGGGGGGGACGAGAGTGTAGTGCTATTAATATTTCTCCCTTGGGGGCCCACGAACCTGGTATCGCTCCCCAATCAGCATTCTATCAATCGAGGCAATAACACAGGCGACGCATAAAACCGGTTGGGCGCTATGCAGAGAGGAGAAAACACTGCAAAATGTCAGGTTTGAATACTTTTTTTAAAAAAGCGACTCCTAGAGAAGCGGGAAGATTAGGATGGTATCTACAGTGAACTAGGAGTAGGTGCATATAGGGTCACTGATTATCCACTATACCTGCTTGATTCAACTGAGCAAGGAAAACTTGGTCTACCCTTGTTTCCAGTGTTAACGATACTATTAAATTCCGGGTCGTATACGGGTGCTAGTGCTGGGATATACCGGATGATTGAAAGCTCTCGATGATGCGAGACACTACCGTTGTGCAATAGGAAGGTTCCGGGGGGCGACCGTGTTGACGGTAGAAGGATCTCGGAAACAATAGCATTCTGCATAGAAAGCACTGGTGGGCCGATATGTTGACCAGGAGAATTGTGGGGAATGTTCTCTACATTTAGTTTTCTTTGTTCCGCGATGGAAAGCTGTAGAGCGGAACTCCATCGGGCATCCAATAGCCAGCGGGATGGACTTTGGCTTGCATGTATTTTTGATATAATCACTTTACACCTGGCTTTTTTGGATAGCGTTTTTCAGGGTATGAAGGTAGACGACTTTACAAGCCCCCCGGACACCCCCTCTCTCTTGGGCGAAGGAAAGTTTCCTGTGATAAACTGGATAAAGTGTTCCAAACGACGAGATCAGCGGTTATTTTCCTCACAGAAAATCAACCAATTAGCATCTGCCAGAGTGGCGGGGTGTCCGAGTGGCTTGTGAGGTCGTCTGTGAACGACAACAGTCTATTGCCTTTGGGACTACGCAACTCTAAACTGGTTCCGTGCGTGGGGGTCTGGTAAAAATAGTCATGGAACTGTCTTGGCGTAGTATGACAGAGGCACAGCTCTGACAGTGTCGAACAGCAAAGCAAGGAAAATGGGGAGGAGAGAAGGGGCCGGAACAAAAGAACAAGGGGGGGGGGGGGGGAACGCCTTGCCAAAATAACAAACCTTCTACAGTTCTAGGCTAGCAATTTTCTTTCCTTCCTATACTCCTACGATCTCATTCCTGTCAGCTGTCGTGAGCGGTGAGCCCGAGTGATTTGATATGATGGTAAAATTGTTATTTAAATTGTTAGAATATTCATGGGCTATGGGATGATAATACGGTAGGGTGGAGCGGGTTTCAGGTAAGAGGAATGACGTATAGGGACAAGATAGCATCGATTGTCGTTAAACAGTAGGCATAAAGTAGAAGGGGCGAAAGGAAAGAATACTGTTGGGGGAAACAAAAGAATACAGTTGGAGGAAACAAAAGGGAGGACAAAGGTTACACTACAAGAGCCGGATGACGCAAGCTATAGTGAGGACTTAAGTGCTGACGTGCAAACACAAATTCCAAGACAGATGGTAGTGGGCTGGTAGCCTAATTGCGTGCTATATCTTTTGCGGTATCTCTGGTGTATTGTACTAGTACCATCAGTGGTGTGGCCATTTGGGGAGGCTCGATGGCTTTGGGTGTTAGCCCAGGTATAGTCATCGGCGAAGATTTATCCCCGCATGCTGTGTGCGCTCTGGGCAGATGCACAGGATGCCTAAAAGGTAAACCGCTAGTTAGGATATCAGAGACTGCACGGGATGCAATAGGCCCTGTTTCCCACAAGTCGATATTGGAGCGCTATTTCCCTCCCTTCACGAAGGAAGTTCCGCTGCCCACACAAACTCTTGGTCGCGGAGTTGAAACTCCCAGAACCCATTCCGCCAACAGCGAGGATAATCTGTTCGAATACATAACCTGGAGCAGCGGCTGTGCTGGGTAGGGTAATTCTCTACGGAGGTGCAGCGCCTAAGTTTTGTACATTTTACTAGAAGGGGATGTCCGATTAACAGGGAGCGAGGAAGAGGATTAGGTGACCGCCATACTCAATTCGCTGTCCCTATACCCAATCTGCTGCCTTACCCCGTGCTAGCGTGACACCCCTTGCTAGTAAAATATACAAAACTTAGGCGCTGTACCTATAGCTCCAATGCCCACTATTGTCCTCGCACTTGCTCGCTCGCATCTTGCCCTTCTGTTACGATCTCATTAGTTACTCTATTTCCTCTCCCACCCTGGTGGGGGTTTCAACTTACTTCTCCTGAGCAGTCACAATTCTGCACCTAAATTTTTGCAGAAGGCCGGACTCTCCGATTAGCGATGTCTCTGCGGAGCGGCAACAACCTTGCAGGAAAGCTTAGATTCTGAACTACTCAAGTACCCGAGTAGAGAGCAATTGCTATTGCTCCCTAGGTAGAGGATGGACTAGCGCAGTACCGTAGCGGGGACAGTGAACAGGACGAACGATACACCAAAAATCAGTGGCAATCAGATTTGGCAAGCCGGCTTGTTGTGTGGATGTTTACTGTCACCTCTCAAACAGTCCTGTGCAGAGTTCCAAAGCATCCGTATCGTGGACGGGGTGCCGGTATTCACTTAGACAATCGTAAGCGAGCGCATATGCACGCCCGGGTTTGTAATAAACGACTGCTCGCAGTGGTCCCACAATGTGGGGGTATTGCCACGTCCCGTGTGCCTAATTTTTGGCATTCTCGATGTTCAATCTTGAATACCTGCACCCTACCGGTTCTCGAGCGAATTCAACTTGTAGGAACCCGATGTCTGAGTGGCGCAGACTCCTGCATGTCGATGATAACGAATGCTCCTGCGGAGTTGATAGCTGCGGATTATGCCAACTCGCGGGTTGCCATTAATTTTCCTGTACCCGAGTACCAGTGTGGGGTCCTTTTCGGCACCGACCCTTATGTGGATGGTGTCACGCGTGCTGGATCCGTACCCCTATTGAAGTACCGTACTGTACAGTAGTTACGACCTTCTGATAAACCGGACAATAAACCGATGAAGAGTTGACCTGACGATAGATTGCCTAGTTGGATAGACAGGGGAGAGATAAAAGAGGAAGCACTAGGACCAATTGAGATAGGAAGGAAGGGTTGATTGATTCAATAATCTTTTATTCAACTTATCAAAGTTAGGAGCGATTGAGCGATTATTCCCGGTGTGGTTGTACTCGTACTTGTTTAGCTAAAGAAAACATAAAAGCGGCTTAAATGTAAAACATTGCGCCAAGCTATGATACCTAGCGTTTAGGGCTCACGAGTGCAAGTACAAGTACCATCCAAGCATTCTCCGTACGGGTCGATTGCCATTCGGATAGGAGCGATTTTGCCTGTATGGGAAGGCGTATGGGCTGCGGCAGCTCAGCAGAAACTCGGATGAAGGCGTCAGAAGCTCCGACACCTTGTACGAGTACAGTGTTCAGTCGTCAATAAGCGAGAAGCATAACTAGACTGCAGTAGGACCAACACGCGATGCCCCTGTCCCTTGCAGTTCTACCTTCCTCTTTCCTTCCCCCGCTTCAGCCTTAGCTCTGTCGAACTGTGCTGAAGTGGGCCAAATCGTTGCGACCCCCATGGATCATGAGTGCAATTGACTGACCGTCGTGAGTGCCACTGGTCTTCGTGATTCTAGGCTTTGCATTGGACCCTACGGTATTCTTGGAAGAATGTTTCCAGAATCGAAAGGCGCAAGCCGCTATCCTGCAGCGATATCACGTCCCGAATTTGAATCGCCTCTCTTACCCAACAGCCAATTGGGCGCCGGGCTTAGACCGGACGCACCACATTAGGTATCCATTCTTCACTCGTTCCTATCGCTAGAGAATCTTTTAGCATCTTGTGCTATATCAGGCCTAAAAAGATCAACTGCATCTGCGCAAATCAGATTTTATGGTTGCCTGAACTTGCCTCTGCGTGATAAAAGCACTCAATGGCGAATCGATATCACAAAAATACTGCATGAAAGTGCTGAGTTCAGTCGCAGTCGGCCTTCCCCGCCTCACCCTCGCGTTTTTTTCTTTTCCTTGATGGGTGCCGGCTGCCATATGTGGGCTTTCCCGGGGGACTCTCGTTTCCGGAGGCCGTTGGGACGCCCAGCCACGCGACAGACCAAATCCCTATGGGGGTGTCAGGAGCCAGAAGTATCGTACTCGAGTACTCGAGTAGCTACCGATTGCGCGACAGGCACATGCCTCGGGGAAGCCCATCTCAGACGATACTTGCACTAGCGCTATACAGGCATTTGTAGGGTTGACCCCACGGGGGGTTAGGGCTCTCCGTGTGTCCTAGCGCTTGTACAAACCATAAAACACGCCATCCAGCCAACTATCAACACTAGCTTCTTCTCTGCACCACAATTCTTGTGTGAGATGTGCCGTGCGAGCACCCAATGTCTGTGCTGGGGGGGCCTGAACATAGGCGAAATCCAACTGCTCGAAATTGCCTGACGTTTGTAAAACGGACTGCTATTGCATACGGGCCAAAAGTCGGCCAGAACTTCACATGTTTGGTGGTATGCAACGGTGGTCCGTTTTACGAACGTCAGGAAATTACGACTGCTCGATTGGGGGTCGACGGCATCCTGAATTCAAGTATTCCACATCACATTTCGTATTTGGATCTTGAAGATGTATGAACTAAGTTCCTAGCTATTGGGCTTTGAAGTCGCAGACTGGATATGGACCGTGCTCAGTCAATACTCCATCTGCCAAGAACAAGTCCCCACTCCAGTATCACGGCCCATCATATTTTTCTGCATCTGCATCTGCATCTACTTGGGCTGCATATCATCGAGCAAACTGTCAAGGGGAATTGAGTGAAGAAAAGCGAAAGAAAAAAGAACGAAGTGATATAATTTCCTTCAAATATTCCCCCCTCCTCTCTGCTACCCCTGCTACTCTGGAGAAGGTATGAAAATAAGGAGGGGGGGAATAGAGAGTCGAGAGATGGTACTAGCACGGGTGGGGAAATTTTGGGAGAAGTGATGGAGTTAGAACTATCGTAATTGAGGCTTGGTAATTCCAGCCAGTAGCAGCACTTGATCTCCACAATTCAAAGGAAAGCCACCACCTAACTCTCAGCTTCCCCCTGCCACTTTGATACAGCGATACCATTCCCCACCCCGGCGCCTGACGAGCTCTTTTTAGTTACAGTATTTGGTTCACTGGGGAGGCCTACTTGTATAAATTGAGCCAACAAAAGCAGCAGAAACCCATCGCTCGCCACATCACACACACCGAAAGTTAATCTCCTACCCCAACGTCAGAGGCGGCGCAATCTAACTACTGGCTCACTGAATACCCTTCTAACTCCAACTTCCCTCATCAATAACACCGCAGCAACCCCATCTCTCCACAATGACCTCAACTTCCCCCCCCGTTGGCCCGGCTGCCGCCGCAAGTCCTGCTCCGGGAGCTAGTCCCACAAGCCCTCTGGCTCCGGGGGCTAGTCTCGCGAACCCTGTGGCCCCGGAGGCTACTCCTGTGAACCCTGTGGCTCCGGGGGCTACTCCCGTGGGCCCTGTGGCTCCGGAGGCCACCCCCGCGAACCCTGTGGTTCTGGGAGCTGGTACTGCAAACCCTGTGACTCCGGGAACTAATCCCGGAGAAGCTTCCGCGGCTCCAATGCATCACCCTATTGCTGTTGATGATCAAATGGTGTGTTCTCCCGAATATTGCTTCTTGAGTGATGCGAAATCCTCCAGGCCACATTTACTGACCATCCGATTTCTCTGACACGGATATGTAGGATTCTGACGGCAATTACGAGAGCAGGTGTGCAGTCAACCAGAAATGGCTTCTCGCAAGTGTTGCATGTACCAGTATCATAGATCTGACGGCTCCTTAGTCACGGGACAGACACAACCTCACTCTCATCGGGGGTGTTCGACTACCAATACGAAAACGGTGATTTCTCAACACTCCCGAGTTCGACGAATATACCCGGTTTCGCTAACTATATCAAGGCCGTAGATACCATGCCTATCGCGAGGGCAGGTATATTATGCCGGTTCGTCGCGCCCTGGTTTAATTCTTATTATTGCGGCGCAAGAAGTGCTAACTTGTGATATTTGCAGAATGATGAGGTTCGTTGATTTGTACAAAGAACTATGGATACTTCGGTTAACATCACTTCTACGCTCAGAAAGAACAGGATCGGTAGTTTCACACTTCAAAATAATCCTCAAACATCAATACTAACAAGTGTCGCGGAATAAGCCTGGATATGACCCACCATATGTACCTTGTCCTGTTGGACGGGAGCCCTGTCGTCCCTCCCGTTGAAAATCCTCAAAATATTCTGGATGTTGGGACTGGGACTGGTATTTGGGCAATAGATGTCGCAGAGTGGGAATTATCAGAGGATCCGGGCTGGAAATCGAATGAGGTTTGCTGACTCTTAGTAGCCTATTCCCATCTGCCGTGGTTGTTGGAACAGATCTGAGCCCTATTCAACCTAGCTGGTCCGCGTCACATCTTTTCCCCTATAGCACCATCTACTGATTATTTTATATAGGGTTCCTCCAAATTGCAAGTTTCAGGTTGACGATGCGGAGAGTGATTGGACTTTTCCTGGAGTAATCACCGAGGGGTTCGCCGTGGTATATTACGCCAAGCTGACACTTTGGCATTCAGAACCATTTCGATCTCGTTCACTCGAGACATTTGATGACCTCCATCAGAGATTGGCCGAGGTACATTGAACAGATATACAAGTACTTGCGCCGACTTCACTTCTTAGCCCGTCCATGCTAATGAAACTCCAATAGGTCCATAAAGCCTGGTGGCTGGCTCCAAATGGCCGAACATGATTTCACCCTCTCTTGTGATGACGGCTCCCTCGGCCCGAACAACACCCTTCGATACTGGTTTGAGCTATACCACCAGGCGACGGAGAAGTTAAACCTTCCACCCATCGCTCACAAGCTCCCAGGGATGCTGTCGGATGCTGGCTTTGTCGAGGTCACCCACACGGTTTATCATCTTCCTTGGGGGCCTTGGGCCAAGGATAAGAAGTTGAAGGAGATCGGCGCGTGGATGTTAGCTAATTCTGAGACTTCTTTTGAGGCTTATGGGTTAGCGTTCCTGACTAGGATTCTTGGGAAGTCTCATGAGGAGGCCCAGGAGCTCTGTGACAAGGCGCATAAAGAGTTGAGGAGTAAGAAGATTCACGTCTATAATAAGCAGTAAGTTCCTATATCCAGCGCACCACTGTGCCCAGATACATGACATTAATGACATCAGTTGGATGATCATCGCTAGAAAGCCGCTCGACACTTAGGTAGGTTTAGCGTCTACAAAAAAGAAAAAGCGGGAACTCTTGAGGAAAATTATGGAGTGGGGGAGCGATTTCCTTTTTATAACTACTCTCGTTTCATATTCTCGCACATATTCTAAAGGGGTGAATTAATTCTCACACGCGCGCACCCTGATCCCATCGGGGCGATTCCACCGCCTGGCAAGATGGCCTGGTCCATCTGCGTGCAGAAGACAAAGAGCTCAACACCGTGCATCCCGAGTGACCACTCATGAATCCAACATCTCCCCTTGGCGATCTGGCACAACCCGAGCGCCAGCACTATTGAATCGAATCACCTTCCCCTGCTGTGAACACATATTGTTCTTCTTATTGTTATTATGATTATTCCTAATCACAAATTTTTGACCATTGTGATTTACCGTATCCCGTCCCCGGGTTCGATTCCTTCGTTATCTGTCGCTATTTACCCTGCGAGCAGCACCAGTAGCGGCCGAGTATAAAGCCGGTTGGATGGCAGAGTTCCTCCCCTAGCCCTTAATTTACTCCAATTAAATATGGTTCGTGGGAAGCCTTCATTGGCTATGGCAACTTTTTCCCCTCCTTTCGCAGGTGAAGTGAAATGCTGATGCGAGTGTGCTGTATTCAAAATGGCTCGCATTTCTACGCTGAATGGAAGATAGAGAGGGAAGGAGGACGGAATGACCCCCTCACTTGAGCTTTGATAATTTAATGCCTATGAGAACCCATGACCTTCGGGAAATAATATTCTGCCTTGTATGATAAAAATCCTATTTTTCCCCTGCCACCATTACCCCCCCCCCTTTCTACTTTTATCGTGAGAATCCTACATGTGTGGTGAAATATCGTAGGGTGTTATCATTTTTTTTTTATCATTTTTTTTTTCACTGGTTTGATTTTTTTTTCTTCTCACTTGTCCTTGCCCTGGTTCTTTCTTTTTATTTTGGATCTATCCCAGATTTTATTTGCTTTTCCATCCCGTTCGTGGGTCGCTATTGTCGCTATTATCACCGTTTTTTATAGAGATTCTTCATTTTTAGGATGGAGCTTCTGGATCTTCCGTTGCTGGTTCTCGAAGAAATTCTGAGTCATGTAAGTTCTGTCCTCAAACCCTCTATAAAACTTGCGATCCTGCCCTTTCTCCCCGCCAGGGTTCTACCCTCTCGCTATTTTCTGAAGTTTTGGACTGGTTTGGTAACGCGATGGGTGACTAGATTCCGTACGGCGATAGCAGAACGCTTGCCCGCCTAGCACGTACCTCGCGCGCGTTATACCACCTCTCGGTACCGCGGCTCTACCATACCCTTCAGGTTGTGGCCTGTGGCGGGAAGGTTGGGAATCGTGAGGTTCTACGGTCGCCCGGATGGAAGTGGTGGGGTAGGAAGGTTGTTGTAATTGATGAGGAAGAGGAGGGTGATACGGCTGTCGCTTTGGAGGGTGAAGTAGACGGCTGTGGGGATGATGATGATGGGTGGGCGGAGGTCGCGGAGGTGGTCGGCAAGATGGAAATTGGGAGATTAAGGGATTTTAAGTTTATTAGCCGGAAGTAAGTTTTTTTAAACATGTCACCGACTGGGATGAGGATGGATGCGGTGCGAATATTGCCGGAGGGAATTGCGGCTGATTGTGGTCCGGTTGGTTTAATTTAGGTGTGCATCGGCACAAACGGCTCTCTCAGCCGCACTATCGAAGCACTCACTCCGAACATTAAAACTGACGATGCACCCATCTCCATCCACCACCACCGCCACCGCCGCTCCCGCTCCCGTTCCCGTTCCCACTGCCCTTGCCCCTCCTCCTCTCCTTCCGCCTCTGTCCCCCGATCCGATACTAACATGCCTAACACCGGCCCAACACCTAACCCTACAAAAGCTCTCGATAAACCACATAAACCCCGATAACGAGCCAGAGCTGATAAGTATGTACACAACTTTGAAACTCCTCCCTCTCACCTCCCTCTCTTTGAAGTCGCGCGCCTTCACCGACCTAGACTATGTACCCTTACCCGAGCTGCACCCATCCACACGCCTCTGCTCTATAAAGCTCTACGGCTTCGACATCCCTCCGCCAGAGTATTGCGCTCAGACATTCTTCAACCCAGCCTACCTGCGCAAGCTCGTACTCTGGGAATGCCGTGGATTCGATAGCCTCTTATCATACCTGTCCAAGGACGTAAGTGGTAGCAACAGTTACAGCCAGGGATTAGAAGAGCTGAGTCTGTACACATGGGAGGACGTCCCGGACATAGAGGGCGTGATAACCTTCATTTCCGGCTGCCGGAAATTGAAACGTGTGCTTCTGAACCTTAGCAGCTTCGCGGAGCCGCACATGAAAGCCCTCATCCGCGCCTTGGAGAACAGCAAAGGTAGTCTGGAATCGCTCACGGTACAGGTTCGCGAACCGGTGACTACCCGCGCAATGTATTACCGTCCCGAGTGGTTGGCATCGTTGAAGGGGTTTACGAGGCTGGAGGTGTTGGGCATGAATTATGAGATGAAGGGACTTAAGGTATTTTCAAATTCTTGTTATATAAACTATAGATTAGGTGTTAATGAGGAGGGGGGGTAATTGTAGCTATCAAACATCACACCGACCCTCCCACTCAACTTGAGAACTCTGGAGATTAGGTTGCGCGGGGAGTTGCTAGCTAAGCCCAAGACCAAGGCTAAGGTCATCTCTCAAACCCGGGGCATCGGAAGAGCGAGAGGGATGCTGAGAGACGTTCTCATCAATGATGGAGATTGCTTTGAAACCACTTGGGATCTCAAAGTGAAGCGTGGAGAAAAAGTTTTCATCGAAGAATTAGAGTAAACTTTGAATTTTGGCCACTTTTTCTTCTTCCTTCCTTTCCCTTTTTCTTTTTTCCTTTTTGGTTTTTTGCTTCCTTCCTTGTTTCTGGGGGAGGAAGGGGGGTCTATCGTTTTCCGCGGCTTTGCATATACGCAACGCATGCGTCTATCACCGAGTGGGTATGGTAGAGGCTTTGGAGTCTGGAGAATGCGTATGCTTTTTATACGGGCTTGGATCCATTGCTAGAGTAGATTTTTGTTCCTGTTTTTTTTTTCGGGTTTTTTTTTTCCATTTCCTTTTTGTTGGTGTAAGTTACTGTACTTGTCTTCATCACTAGCGCACATGGGGAGCAGACGTGAGTAATTGTTTCATCTATCATGTGTCGGGGATTGAAGCTTGTGCCATCCTTAGACTTGTTAAACGGAGGAGTAGGAGGAGGAGGAGTCCGGCCTGTGTTTCGTTGAAGGCGCTGGCGGGCAGGACAGGGAAGGAAGAAGGTTTAAATATAAGAGTGAATTACTCTCCGAATATGATACTCTGCTCGAGTCCTTGCCTTGACTTGACTTTTTCGAAACTACCCGGGTGCCCGACTGCATCGCTCGGAGGGGCAGAATGCTGTGGGCTACGATAAATGGCCGAGTGCAACGGAAATTGTAATAATAATTATTATAGAGAGCGGGTTCATAAGGGTGCCCGAGAATTTCATCTGCTAGGGTTACAAGGTTCTGGCAAGAAGTTATGGAACGGTTATTTAAGGTTATCCAGCCAGATATTTCTGTCGGTTCCGGTTAATGGATACCTATCCTTGTAATCCCGCGATATATGTGTGTTCCAAAAGTGGCCATATTACTCGAGAGTGTACGTGGGTGATCGGACGGACAGGGGAAGAAAATGTATGCTGATACATGCATTTTCTGGCCCCTGTCCGTCCGATCATCTATGCACACCGCGGAGTATATTGTTTGTCGCAATGTACTCATGACGAATGCGGGTGACGGACTATGGATACGGCACTGTACTGGTATTGAAAAGGTCGGCCGTTGGGGGCAGTGTCACCTTGGCCCCGCGAGCATAGGTAAAATTTATTTTATCATAGCAAATAAATCAGTGGAACTTGCGATGTTTTCACACAGGGCAGAGATTATTTCGCGGGTTAACCTAAATTAACTGTTCAACAACTTTCGTGCCAGTATCATATTAATATGGTACTGGCAGAAGGGTAGGGAACAGTTAACCTAAACGGACAGGGATACCGACAAGGGTGGGAACCTGTTAACCGGAACGGACAAGGATATGTTTGGCTGGTTAACCTTAAATAACTGTTTCATAACTTCTTGCCGGTCCTTGTATCATACAAGGATAGGTATCCATCAACCGGAACCGACAGGGATATATCTGGCTGGATAACCTTAACTAACTGTTCCATAACTTCTTGCCAGACCTTGTATTTGGCTGGTAAACTTTGCCAACAAATGACTGCTTTTTCTCGCACATCTTTGGGTGTCCCACGGGAACAGGCAGCAACCGAAGAGCCTCAACAGGTCGGCCCCATAGGTGACAGTTACACACCGTCGGTTCCACTAAGACGGGGGAATAATCGAATTTTCTCGTGCTCATCTGTGCCAGGCAATATTCAAGTGTCCGACCTTGCATTCTACTTTCACTCTCCTTGAATCCCTTATTTCGTTTTCCTTATTTACAGACCTCCGGCCCCTGCCACAAGAAGGCTCTTTCAATGGCTATAACACCTGGTGCCCTCACAGCACCCACATAGGGATTTAGGGCCCGTTTACCTAATGTTCTACAGTTCTAAATTCTTGTCACTACTCGAGTAGACGGTCAAAACGTGACGTTACCACGGAGGTGTGTTTGAAAATCCCACCGGACACTACCGGCACGCCGTTCGCCACGGTAGGCAAACACCATCTACCTGCCCTTACCACTCCAACCGTCTAGCCCCCCTTAACGGTCGACACCGTCTCGAAGTGCTAGACAGCCGTCTATAGGTAAACGAGCCCTTAGACCGGTCCCGCTACCTAAAACAACAAGCCGTAATCGTCACGTCCGATCGTGCACTCGAACGCAACTTCCACATCTACGATGCATTGTACCCTGACACGATTCTCGGTGGCCTTGTCCTCACCAATGGTATGACAAACGCCAATTTCTACTCAATGGTGGAGGTCGTCTTTTTATTCACCGAGGATTACATCCTGCGTGAGGGAAGTGGCTGATTCTTCCGGGGGATAACCATCCTCTCCGAGCAGGGGAGTGCTTCATCGTTACCACCGGTTCCCTTGAAGTCAGTAATAAACCCCTGCCGGTCTGTACAACCCCAATGGCTACTGAAACTCGCACCGGACACTTCCGTGATGCTGTACCCGAGTACGTGGGCGAGATCGTCCTTGTATTATAAATGGAGAACGTGCCCTCGACGCTATACATGGGAGCTGGTGGGGTTTCGAGGCTGCTCCTGTTTTTCCACTGTTGTACAAAGTGTTGGATGGGGTGGGCGTGGTGGAGGTGAGAGAAGGATCTTACGCAGGTATGGTTCCTAAGTTTTGTACTTGTATGTTCCACAGGGGGTAATCTAAGGGTAGCAAACCCCACCTGTGGAACCTACAAAACTTAGGCGCTGTATCATACTTCCTTATTCATTCTTAGGTCCGCACCTGCTTACTTACTAAATACGGTAGGACTAGCAAACATATATCATAATTATGTATGCTCAACCATTGGTTTACCCTCAACGCCGTCATACGCTCTCCACAACGCGGCTGGGGTGGTTACCCGTACCCTACAACACTCAAAACGAAGGGCACTGGACTAAGCATGATTATGGTCGCTGGGTTATGTACTGTCATACCAACAGAGTTTTGGGGATCCATCAACTCGGTTCAGAATGGAATATTGCTTACGAGCTCCATACATTTTCTCTCTGATAACTGCGCTGTATCTATCAACCCAGATGTATGTATAGCTAGTATTTTTCTTTCTTTCTTAGCGTTCAGATCGTCTGCCTTGGACCTGATGGTAAGGGCATTGCTGGTACCCATCTCGATGCGGAATTTGTCGAGGATCCTAAGCACTAGTCGATCAACTCCTACGATGGCACTTCAGACAGGTGTGCTCGCGAACATGAAGGGGTGGGGGGGCAGCCTTTGAATGTGATTTCCCTCCTGGCTCGGATACGGTTGGCGAAAATAAGAGTGGTCCGAAGGCTGCTGAAAGGATGGAATTTGAGCTATTCAGTCACCTGGCAGAGTTTAGTGAGGTTAAATGAACTGGAGGATAAGGCTATTATGGTTAGTTATACGAGGATGCTGTAGTGTTAACGAGGCCGTAATGGTGCTGTGGGGGCGGGGTTGGACTTGCTTTTGTATTTCTTAGTCCTAATGTTGATGATTTCTACCGGGTGCGAATAATAGTTCATGATGGAGGTATTGTAGGTTGAACATTTACGACTTGAGGGTCGCAGCCTCCCCATTGAAGGGGTTTTTCTCAAGGTGTTCCGGCCCATAAAGCATATTTTTTCTCTCGAGATGCTCCGGTTGCAGTGTACCAGAACTCCGTCCAAATCAACTCTGATCCCTGCACTGCACAGTACCATGAGCAAATCCTAGACCCTTCTACTGAGGAAAAATACTTGCCTTAATACTTTCTTCAAAGTTCAAACCACTACCTGTACCGGGAAGCTGAATTACCTTTGGCCAAAACTGGGGGCTACTTAAGTGTAAGAGGTTTTCCCTATAGAAGACTGCCCAGACTGTTCTTTCCTAAACCTACAATGGTTTCTCATTTAGAGACAAAACTAGAGTTGCTCCATAAACCTTCTCACACTGCTGAGACTGGGACAACAAAGAAATTGAAATTCTACCCTAGGACTGTAGAATTGGAGGATATTGGACAGGGTTAGAATGTTTTTCTTTTGTTAGTATGAGACTTTGGACCTTTATGCCATAACTTCGAGTGGGTGCGGTGGATGAGCCCCAGTCCTGTACCAGAATCGATCCACTTAACAACCGCCCCCCCCCCCCCATTTTATTATACCTATTGCGAAGTGTTTTGGCGGAAAAATCTGCTCAGCCAGGTAAAATTTTCATCTCAGCCTTGTGCGTTTTAGTCCTCACGAACCATACGCCTAAGGATTGGGCACACTCTACTCAAAGGAGCTTATGTATTACTCTGCACACACTTTTGACTTCTTAACATAGGGGTCAGAGAACGTGGGGGCAGGAACAATAGCGATAGACATCGGAAATCGGCCCTCCCGGCTGGGTTGGGTCGCTGGGGGGGTGCGATTACATTCCGGACTATTCCATTCCTACCACCCCACCACTTGATTCCCGATCGTCCGATATTCGGTATTGACTTTTCTTTTCTTTCGCGGTACCAGTATCCTCTTCTGTAAAACTTCTTCGTTACCCCGCATTTGGAGCTTCCCAATCAAAAGGATACCGGTACCCCCACTGCAGCCTTTCCGCTTGGGATGTCCGTCTCCAGGGTGTCTGAGGGTCTGACCTCTTTTCTGGAAAATCTCCATGATATCAATTCCATTACGAATATAATGTGAGGAATTGCATTCTCGACCTCTTCCATGCTGATGCCCTCCCCTTGAAAACGGCAGGGGTAATCTCTTGCTCATCAGTTCAGCCTCAGGATTTCGACACTTCGTGCGTTCCCGACAAACGGGCAAAATTTACGCAAGCTGTGTGGTCGAGTCCCCATCGCCCCGCGCACCACGGGCGGATCGAAGTTGCCCCAACGACGAGTCTTCAAGCGAGCCAATAAGGCTACGTCATCAATTATTCCCAGGACCTGTCCCCACAATGTGCACAATGTGCGGTCAGAGTCTCTAATTCTCACCAATGCAATGCGTGTGGGTCCTGGCAACAATTCTCGAGTGATGATTCGTGCGCACGTTAGGTGGGAAGTGAATGTCCCTCCCTAATAAGACTTAGGACGCACCAAGAGAAGTCAGACCGGTGAGACAACGTCGGAACCGCCGACTACCCACTACGCTGATAGGGCGAAAGGAGGCATTTGGGGAATAGCTTCACCTCCGCACCGTATGCGAACAAGCCTATGTTTTGCGGGCGTAACCAATACCGTCAAGGTTCAAACCTCCTTTCCCACTTCTCGGATAGCTTCATGCTGGTTTTGAGTGGGGATTCCAATCAGGGCTGACGATACAGTAGTTCGGTGGATGCCAGCACAGCGGACAGGACTAGTGGGCGGCTGTAACTCCGAACGACATACAGTAGTGCTTCAACCCTTTGGGGGCCAGTTCGAAAGAAAAACTGGCAAACCCTCATCCGCCGTAACGACACTGATGGGCATCCCTTCATGAGCGGGAGTGAGGAGTAAACGACAACTTACTACTGGTACAGTAGAGCTGCTCGAGCGCGGCACGTTGCAGCTAGCTCCTTTTTCTAAGCGCTGGACAACCGCCTCAAACGCGATGCAACGTAGGACGAACGGTACAGTACCTCAATCCCCGGAAGCAGCGAGTGGCAGGCCCCTAATTTACTTGTACAGAATAAGGCATAAAACGCTGTTTTTTCTTTTTTTGTCACATGGATGCACATTATTCAGAGTTGCGTTATGAATATAAATATTTGCTGTCTCTTGATTGCCGATACGAAGCCAAAGCATCCAATAACCGGCTGCCGCTTCATGCGATCAGTCCCCTGCGGTCTCCCTCGTCTCTTTCTATTATGGGGTGTCCGAGGAACTCCGTTACCAAGTAGCTGCAATGCACACCCAAGACACTCAGGTGCAAGAAGCTGGGGTGGGTTATTGGCTTACACTAGGTTACAAATTCCACGAGCCAGGAAGGCGGCACACTTTCACTTCTCTCTCTGGGACCCACTCCGAGTTCCAGCAGGTAGGACATGCGAGCCACGCCCAAGCGGCTATCGTGAGTGGAGTGCGCATACTGTAGTGCAGTTCTCGCAGCGACAGCAAATCTAGACTAGGAAAGATGCACAGTTAGCATAGAAAGGGTTGAGAATCTGTCACATCGGGGCTATTTCTCTCCCCCCACCCCCGAACGGGGTCGGTGTAAGGAGTGCTCCCCAGTAAAGTAACTTATCATAATGGAAGCGGAAAGTGCATTGGTTGATAGATAAAAGCCATCGATTCAGTCCCGGTATGATAGGTGATACAGAAAACACCATAGTCATCCTTTTGTGTTCCGTGGATCCAGGTTAGGTTATTGTAATCGAATCGCTGGTTAACTTAGACTATGGTGTGACCAAAACGGGCGGTGTGATAAGGTACCATATTCTCAGCTTCCTCATCGAATCAACCGACGTTAGCGATTTTCAATTAATTAATTAATTAATCAATTAATCAAAAAACCCGCTCAAGAGGTTGTTTGCCAGGCAATACATACAGCCGTGCATCGCCAGACAAGCTGGCCAGTTCTATTTTATTCCCCATAGTCGGCTTCCTTCCCTCTTCCTCTTTCCCACCATCATCACCTCTCCCATTCCATACCTCGTTTTCGCTGTTACATCCCCATACCCCCCCCGAGATGGCTCACCTCCGACTCCCCGCCATGGCCACTCCTCCCGTTCCTATTTCCGGTCGGCTAGAGTCCAATTGTGAGCGTACAGGGCCGTCGGATCTGTCTCACCATTTTAATCGCGTCACTCGCGAGCGAACTGCAAGTGCAATCAAGACCTTGTATAAATATTTCCAAGTCCCGGATATGATGAACTTGGCCGGTGGTACGTTGAGCTTCGTCTATTGTTTGCGAATAAAAATGATTGTCTCTCTGGTTTGCTAATTGCAACCGGCACAGGCCTTCCCTACCCGGGATACTTTCCCTACGATACACTAGAATCCGCTGTCTCGACTGCAAGTCGTTTCTCCACAAGCCTTATCGAACAACTTAAAAAACCGGTTCCCGTACTCCCCACCCCTCGGCCTTCTCCTCCTCCTCCTACAAAGTCATCCTCCTTGTTTTCCTACTTCAGATCATCGCCATCGCCGTCATCACCACAATCGCCGGCTGCCATTCCCAAGCCAAGAAAGACTTCAAAGACCCCCAGTACAACCTCCTCACATCTAATTGTTCCGAAATTCAGGCCCGGAAGCCCACAGGGAGCCAGCATTGATGTTGCCACAACATTGCAATATGGCCAAGCTTCCGGCTTCGGCCCATTAGCTGAATTCATCAAAGACTTTTCGATTAACTATTTGCATGGCGGAAGGATCCCATATGAGAATCCGGAGATACTCTTAACATGTGGTAACACAGACGCTCTTGGTAAGGTGATGCAAATGATTGCCGAAAGGGGTGATAATATGCTCGTGGAGGAGTACACATATCCGAACGCTATCCAAACAGCTGATCCCTATGGTGTAAGCATGGCACCGGTTAAGGTGGACGCTGAGGGAATGCTAGCTGAAGGGAAAGGAGGTCTTAGAGATGTGCTTGAAAACTGGGATCATAGAAGATTTGGTAGAAGACCTCGCTTCATGTATACTGTCACGTTAGTTTCTCTTCCCAGAACCCTAGGTGTTGCCGTAGCTGACCTTAACCCTTGTATAGAATCGGACAGAATCCCACCGGCGGCACACTCTCTTTGCAGCGCAGAAAGGAACTCTACCATTTGTGTGAGAGATATGATGTGATCATTGTCGAAGATGACCCGTACTGGTATCTTCAGTTTACCGAGTCCTCGCATCCCAAGGGCGCCCAACCCCTGCCAAACAACTCTACTAAGAAGAGATATCCATTCCTCGAAGCTCTGACCCCATCCTACTTGACCATCGACACCTCCGGGCGCGTCATCCGTCTTGATACCTTCTCAAAGACAATCGCGCCCGGCTGCCGTTTGGGATGGATCACGGCACAACCAGCGTTCATCGAGCGCCTGACTAGAATCACTGAGAGTTCCACCCAGGGTCCCTCTGGATTTGCTCAGGCGATGGTAGTTCAGTTGTTGCGCAATATCTGGGGTATGGACGGCTGGGTCGGCTGGCTGGAGGGGCTTCGAGCCGCATATGAGGCTCGCATGAAAGCGATGTGCCATGTCTTGGATACATACCGGGAGAGCACCGTTATGCTCGAGAGCCAAGACGATGATTCCATGATCGTGGACAAAGTCAGGATGTATTCTTTCGACGAGCCTATGGGCGGAATGTTTGTATGGGTTCATATCCACATTGCTTCCCACCCGGCGTACACCGCATACATCGCCCGCGGCCACACTAAGCGAGCAATGATGGGTCAACTGTGGAAGTATATTGCCGAGGAACACAACTGTCTCCCATGTCCCGGCTGGATGTTTGGAGCGAACAAAGGGATCCAGGAGGGCAGCAGTACTGAGTTCTTCAGGTTCTGTTTTGCGGCGATCGAGGCCGAGGAGATCGAGGAGGCAACCGAGCGATTTGGAAAGGGGATTTGTGAATTCTGGGGATTTAATGCTGACGAAGTCGAGAGTTGTTGTTTGGCTGATGTCGTCGCAGAGGCTCAAGGAAAGGAAGCCGTATGGGGGTTGGGTTATGGCGGCTTCGGGTGCTGATTTTATTCGCCTTTTTCATTTGTCTTTCTTTCATTCGTCGGGGCACATTTTTCATAGGGTGGGGAAACGGTAATGGCATAAATGGTGGGGAAGAGTCATGGGATCCGGATGGGCATTGGGAAACGGGAAATGGAATCGGAAACGGGACGGGAGGGAGTTCAAGGATATATAAATCAACCTTCTTAGCATTTGCATTGTAAATCGATAAAACTAAGCTCTTTTTGCCTCCTCACAAATTCAAACCCTGGTTCTTGTGTTGGTGGTGATCATGTGCCTCAAGCGTTATACGAGTACCGGTATGTCAGACAGTTCGTTCCTCCACTCATGTCTGTGAGACATGACCGCGTTTGGGCCTTGTTGATTGGCTAGCCGAAGGAGGATTGTGCGTGCCGTGATGAGGTTCCAGGGCAGCGACCGGGCACGATATCGCGTTGGATTTGATCCAACAGACCATCCTGGTGGTACCGGTAGCACAAGTGTGAGAAATGGGGTGGGGTATTTCCAACATTGACAGGGGATGGTTTAATTCGTGCTTTTGCACTTGTTTATCATACGGCCCCAGATACTGGTATCGTACCCCACCGGTACGGTGCTCTCCTTAGCTACTATACAAAACACGGGAGACCCATACGACTACGGTATCCACCTACATCTAGCATAGAAATCGGCTAAAGATTGGAAGCTGGTGGGTTAGCGGACAATTCCCGGGATCACCCTCGGCCCATGTGGGGGATTGCCGGCGGGGCGGGCCTTCATACGATACATGCGCTAGCGCATCGGAATTCGGGAACTTGCAATGGAGTACGGTAAGCTGCCGGCACGGTATTAAGTTATACAAGTACTGTACCGTGAATGTGGTGTTTTCGGAAGACTGGTCTACCGTGTGGCCCTTGCTAGTTGGTTAATTGTATTGTATTGTTGCCACTCTGTGAGCGTTACCGGGAAGCATCGAGTCAAACTCACTCCGCGCCTAACAGAGGAATACAGGATCATTCACACTCACTCGTCGTGAGTTTGCAAGATGCCCATCGGAGCCTTTAAGACTCGACCCGAAACCCATACTTCTGCCTCCTTATTCCTCCTCACGCCGAACACGCCGTGGCCAGTCGTGTTGATAATGATGTGTTTGGGCTCCGGGTGCCTCAGGTTCCGAAAAAGCTAACGCTTGGAGAGTCATGGCCAGGGAAGACATCAAAGCAGGCGACTTCCTGAACACCGGAACAAATGGGGCCCTGGGGGATGCTGATCGTGCCGAAGATGCGAAGGCGGGAGCCGCAGCCGGACCGGCAGGCATATCCCTTGTCGACGTACTGACTGTGTTCGGTTGAGATGTCCTCGGGCTTGTAGATTTTTCAGATTGGATGCGCTTTTCGAAGTTGGGAATGTCCCTGGATTCATGGCGGTTGGAGCGCTCGATCTTTAAGAAAACAGGTGTAGGTTGATATCGTATGCATGTGATTACATGCTGGTCAGATACTATGCAGATTCTCCTCACTCCATTGCACTCGTATTATAGTCCGGGGGAAGGAAGCGATGGTCCTTCCCGCCATGGGCCCATTCTTGGTGAGTGTAGCTGGCGTCTTCATGCGAGATTTTGGAAATGAGCTCGGTGGCAGTCTTGTTCGTGGTGGTGGTGCAGGTGGTCGAGCTGGCCCCGCACTAGCCTTGGGGAATCCCCTTGCAGATGTATCTAGTGTGGGGGCACCGGTAGATTAAGCGTTATGCACTATAATCTTGTGGGCGAATATAGGTGCAAAGTGACAATGAGCTAATCCTACTCTGAACGTATCCGTCGCCAGGGGTCCTCTTTGGCTTTGAGGAATCAGAAACATCTGTGGGGGTTGATCCAAAAGCACAAGTAATACGGTTATCGTCAGGGGTCTACCGGGATTGTTGCAGTACGGAAAGCCTTAGTTGCCCTCGAAAGTGGATTACATCTACCGGTATGGTGCATATCAGGTTTCTAGGTGTGTGCATTGTCGGTAGCTGTGGGCTTTCACAGCAATGGTGGGGGGCGATTATAGCTTCCTCAGATCAAAGATCCGAGCACGCTTTGATCTCTCATCACCACCGACTTGGTATACCCTGTTGAATGTGGCCGGGATGACGGGGGGTCCCTCGGGTTTCCCAAGGAAGGGAAGCTAATTCCACAAACTTCCCCCTGCAACATTGGCGAAGACTGCATAGTCTGTCTGCCTGACCAACAATGGCAAGTCCCTTGCCTTCGAGAGTAATTCCACCAATTGAGCGTCCGAACTAGTCACAGAGGGCGTTGGCCCAGGTGTGTCGGCATAAACCGGGAATGGAGTGCTATTACCTCGTGTGTAGAATCGTTTCCGGCATTCACCAAGTCCTGGTGGCTCAAATTCTCAGCGGGGTCAGGATTGAAGCATTGATGGCTAGGGTTATCACCACGGCCCAGTTGAATGATGACGTCTTCTCCATATGCTTTATCGTAGTTGTATCTTTCCCATGCGCTGTTAGTTAAGTATCCTTTGCGCTCCAGGGGCCCCGGGCTTCTTTCTTCGTGGGGAGAATGTGCTCTATCACTTCGGAGGAGGTGTCGGTCATGGGTAACTGGCTCGACTGGGTTCTCCCACGCAAGGGTAGCAGTTGGCGCGTGAGGTGCTAGGAACGATAGAATATTTCATTGACAGAGTGGTTAAGGGTCCGAAGACTTGGGGGAAAGGAGTGAAATTGGAGCAATATAATTAATTGTGAGGCTTTCTAAGCTCTGGAAGCTAGTCTCAGGCTCCGAGTAAATCGCAGGCTTTACTCGAACATGACCTTAACGGCCTCCAATGTCTGGACTACCGGGTCCGGGTTTAACTACCCAGTTGGAAAGACGCTCGCGCGATCTCACACTTAGGGTTCGCGGACACGGCTTCCCTTCCAAATTCCCAAGAGCTTCTTTCCCCCTTGGGAGAGGTCTGTATGGTAGGGTGAGATATTACCTTTGTGATATCATGGTAGGAATTCTCTTAAGTCATCCTAGCTCAAAATCCAGATGAAAAGCTCGACCAGGATGAGTTTAAAGGGTATACACAACAGCCTAGCAGTGAGCCCAACCGATTTGGCAATATCCTAAATTATTTATACACCTACGTAGCTAGCTATGCACCAATACTATAAAGAAGGGGTGCACTCTATGAGAGGGTCATCATTGAGGTGATAATTAGTCTACCAAGCTGGGTATCCATCCCTCGAATAAAGTCTTGCTTTTGCAAAAATTACAGATTGATGTTGTGCGAACCGGAGTTTAACAAGCAGTCTAGGAAAGCGTTCTGGATCAAGCGTTGGCTCATCTCTGGATCTGCGGTTGCAAGCAGCCAGGGAAGCTGCAGTGAGTCCTGGAAATGACCTCAAAAAAGCCACATGGCACTGACCCGGCGGGAAGGACATAATTGGCTACCAGCACCACCTCTATCGTGAGAATGGACGGCGGCCGCAGGCACACACCGCTCCAGGTGCGCATGGGAAGCTGGGTAACAAATTCCATCCAACAGTCCTTTCCGGAAGATTCCAGAGTGTCTGAGACTTGTTTCCTCACTCCTCACTCACAAACGGCAGATATGGAGTTACCTTCCAGGCCACTCAGCGACCTCCCGTTGGCCAAGCGGTTTTATAAGAAATTGAACAGCACGAGCTAGCCTCCACCAAAGGTTCGTTCCACTTATGGGGTAGGGCGGTTGATTCTAGCCGGATCGGCATCATGGGGGCGGGAGTACCCGAAGGGTCGTTAGGCATAGATAGAGCATCATCACAGCTCACCAGAATATCTGTGCCGTTCTTGCCCCTCCATTCCCTCATAATATTAGTCCAGGGCGAGCACAGGTATCACAGGCCAATTATTCTAGCTGGTATGGTTTGGGTGCCGGACTTTATATACCAGAACCTTTGTATCGGGGATATTCCACCAAGTGGTCGCCGAAGGACATCTTCAACGACTAGCACTCCAGGAGGTGACTTTTAAAGAAATGTTGTGGGAAGCGTCGTTATATCCCCTCGAGGGGAGATGGAGCCCATTAATTTGGGCGGTAGAGTGTATTCTCCCCCTCACGCCCGATCATTCAAGTGGAAAATTAGCTATATCAGCTACATGGACAGGATAGAGTAGCTGGCTTAAGCATTACCTCCATCTGCCATCTTGAGTGGTATAGCGATCACTCTATGGGATGGAGTTCCTTGTATTGGGTCATGACTCTATTGTTTCCTTCCGGAGGCAATACATCTAGGCAGAGATGTTGGTGACTAGCAACGAAAAGATTAGAGGGGATCTGATCACGCCTTCCAGAGGTCATACCCGGGAAGAGAGACACTAATTTTTGGTGGTTTTTCTCTGGCGCTCCACGTAGGGAGCACACTGCAATTTCTTATGAGTAACTGCAGCTTTAGATCCAAGGAGGCTATTTCCAACCGGTATCGACATTGCAGTATCAGGTGTGGTTCCTTGACGCCTGGGGCTCAGCTTATTGGGTTTGGGAGTCTCTTTGCCCCGTCGTGCACACCCCACCTATTGAGTAGTATCATAGTATGATAGTAGCATCATAGTAGCCAAGTGGGTTTTCAGGGCTTCCCTTGACTCCAAGCGGACCGCCGGAGCCCGACAGCCCTACCAGCGAGCGCAAGTTATCTAGACAAACCCCTACTGTGCCTAGGCCAAGCATATGGTTTTCAGTGTTGTGCCTGGACCCTTCCTGAGGGTGTCGTAACGGTAGTGGCGCGCGATTCCAATTAACTTGAGCACACTAGGCCTGCAAAATATAGGATTTTTCTGTAGCTCTCTCGCTACTAAAGTATCAGGTGTCGAAAAGGGAATTTTTAGAATGGCCTCGAGTTGGACGATCACTCACATACTCTACCAGACTATGACCCGGCCAGGTAATAGCCCACGGCTCTGCCCAAATATCCACCTGGTACAACTTCAGGCTAGACCAGATGGCTAGTAACCTGCAAGACCTTCTGGGCAAAGCCTTCCGTTGATACCAATCGGGAGTGTAAGGTAGGTATCGCTGCACAAGTGCTTTAATCCACTTCCGGCATCAGAAATTTCTTGTTTCACCCCTTCGTTGTATGAGCTCATTGCCAGTGGACTATCATTCCTCCCCCAGGGTTTTTAGAAATTATGGTTCATCCCCTGGATAAGGACTGGATGAGGTATCAGAGCACGGAAAACCCGGCCCAGACAGCACAACACTACCCCATCCAGGCTGTATGGATTGCCCTCGGGTGCACGACGGTATCAGAGGAGGGGTTGGGTCGGAACGGAACTAAGCTCCCTCCAGTGCCACAGCGCATTCTAACGAACCAAATACTGGTACTGCTAAAGGAGGACATATTGCCCAGCGGATGTGTAGATAGAAACTGCGTAGTCAACCATGATGGCTTTGTTGTTGCGGTCCAAGAGTTCATTAGTAACTGACTTAGTGTGTTCGGCCATAGAACGATGAAAATTTCGCATCCCGTCCGCTCTGCGGTAAACAAGCATCGTATCGTCCGGTTAGTACTACAGTGGGTGACCATGTGGGAATCCCGGATGCTGAACTCTTTTGATCTTTTTTGTGGAATTCTTTCTCATCCATGAAAGGGAAGACATTAATTTGCATGAGCTTGTCTCAGGTCGTCATTTCCAAGGAATTTGTGGGAATCAAGAATGGGAAATGCCCTGCAATGTATTTTATCCTGACGGTGGGCGGGGAAAAATTGCCCGACATTCAGGGAGTGGTGAGTTATCCCGGTACATGGGGAATACCGGGCAGCCTTCCAGTTCGGCACAAAACGAGAATCGCGAAGAGGCATCTCACGTGGAAGGGATCTTGAGGATAACGAGTCTGGGGGGGGTTGAGGGGGTAGGGACATCTCGGACACGTCCAAAAAAAGAAAGACAAAGTAAGACATCCTTGTAGGCTCCCGGCTGATTACCGGTAGAGGTATGTCCACATTGAAGGGAAGAGAAGAAAAGAGAAAAATAGAAAAGATCGGGTCGGAGCTGCTTTCTGGAAGACAATTGGTGCCGTTTGATAACCAAACCGAGGCAAAAGCGCACCAAAATCGGAGGTTTTCGAGCTATCATTATCCAACCACCATAGGCGGAAACAGCATGAAAAAATAATTAAAAGTAATTTGCTATAATAAAACCCACACAAAAAAGTTTAGGATTTTTCCCTTGAATTATCCTGGAGTAGTGAGTGGAATGTCATTTCCGTCAAGGTACCTACCAAGGCTGGGGTTTTTGTATGGGAAAGGTAGAGTACATTGCAACGCACTGTACCCAGTTCATGTGCCCACAGCTCTCTACAGCCTCCAGATGAAAACTCGAAATAAATATATATTATACTTCAGACATGCCAAACTTTCTCCAGGTTTCCAAAGCTGAGTTTCAGGATATCTGTCGAAATATAATGGCTCAAAAACCTGCTATATTTTGGTGTGGTTTGGCCTCTGTCTGGTCACTAAACGGCCTCTACTCTACTAGTATTGAAGAGGAAATAAAAATTGAGTGACTGTTGGTGGAGGAAAACTACCCCAGTGAGGGAGGGTGATGAGAAGTAGTAGAGAGGTCCGAGAGCTCCCTTCTTACAAATTTCCGGAATTTGAATCTGCCAGCAGATCGAAGAAGATTCCCCTTTCTTTCCATCACTGTGTCTTACACCACCAGGTTTGGACAGTGGGGAGCTCCAGAACCTCTCACGACACGTTGGAGAATTCTAAAGAGCGGGGTCTTTTATTTATTTGTGTTATGAATCCACCGCCTCTGGAACCAGTGTGCCTTACCATCCCCCCCCCCCGCTTTTTGTTCAAGAATTATAGGCAGACTTCTACGGGTACTACCGCATCAGATAAGTCATATTGATGCACAGTATATTCATACCATGGATTGTTATACTGTAAGTAGGGAAGTCTCAGGTGCGTCTATAGACGTGCAAGCAAGATAGAAACTCTCTCTTTCTTTTATCAGTCGGTTCCATTACTTTGCCCTTCAACTCCAGCCTCTTCTGTGCTACCCCCAGCAAAAGGAAAAGAAAACATGAGTGACTTTTTATGATGGCGGGGAGTCAGTGGGAACATAAAGGTAGGGTCGGAGTATGTTAGATCCTCGGGGTTCAGGAAACAGGGGCACTGTGGTAGTGTTATATAGATCAGGGAAGAACCCTCCCCCCTTTCCATTCTATTCTGGCCACCTGATTCCAAAGGATTTTTTCGCAGGGGGGTGCCGGTTGGGAGAGCAAGCTACATCCCTTGAATATAACGATCTCCCATACTCGGCCAATTTCGCTGCCTGCAGACAAACCATTCTCTTTTCCGGTGGAATCGATTCTTCTAGATGATGCCCATAGCCTCGATGCGTGCGTGTTCTGAAGGTAGGGAATATTGCTTAAGTTAAGCTGCTAGTGAGTCATTCCCAAGTTTATCCATAAGCTACCGCACTATACCACACAACCTTCAAAAACATTCTCCCCACCTTCAGGAACCTCTTGAAAGCACGAGTCTGCATCCCGTTAAATGGTGGAGGTTAGATGGCTGCTGGTGCCCAAAATTTCCTATCATGATTCGGGATAATTGCGTAATTGAGTTGTCCCCTCCCAACAACTCTTTTATAAGGACCGGCGATCCTGGTGACATCAGCACAAAGAAATTTATATGGTGTAGAAAGCAAGGAGTAGTAAGACCTTACTAGTCAAAAGCTAGCTTGAGCGGGGGTTCGTACACTAGGATAAGTTAAAATGGATTCTGCCACTAAAGAGGTTCATAACGATGCGGGATCTGGTAATGGTGAGGGATCGCTTTCCATATTGGAGGGAAGTATACGGCAGATTCTTAGAATCAACCTAAGGGCACATCAGAAGAGTCTAGTTCAACCATCCTTGTCTTATTTTCTTCCCCTGATATCAACGGATAAATGTCGGTGAGATGAGAAATCTCTCGTAGGAACATAGGAGAAGCAGGGGGAGCACGGGTTTCCCCCCTAGTTAATTATATTATCATACGGGGTTGACGCTGCTTACGGAATCACCGCATCTTATTTGAGAGATACCAATATGAGGGGATGTTATTACCGGGCGTGCGGGCTTAGGTAGTTGTTTTGCATCCGTTGCCGGTCCAGATAGGATAGTGGTGATATATGTTTTCCTTATATCACACAGGCTGTAATTGGGCATCCGGCTTGGGTGTGATTTTTCGTTTGTTGTTTCGTGCTATGCCGTTGGATACAGGGCGTTCGGTTTGGGGATTGGCCTTCTCCATAGTTGTAGGGTGGGGGGGACAGCGGACCGCTCGTTTGCTTTCCTAGAGTTCCGCCGGGCTCATGTCGTTACCGGAATGCTTCTTTGCATTCCGGCCCCGTGGGGCTTCTTTTGGTTTCTAGTGATGTTAGGTGCTTAAGATATACACATATCTCTTCCCCTGCTTTGCCTATTATCCCTACCAAACGCTCAACATATCATTCCCTCACGCTCAGTTGTGCTTGACCACTGCCATCTCACTCTCACCACTTGATCCTTTAGCCCCGCTCTATATTGTTCAGTTCCCTTTAACAGCCCCTATTTTTAGAGTTGGGAATTCTAATATCGAGTATCCCCGCTACCAGTGTCTGGGCCAATCTTACAACCCTCGCTGCCCACAAGGCCAACCTGCGCACGAGATCGGGAGCCTCACTGCCAACTTCCGCCTCTCTATTGGGGTTGCTGTGCCAAGCACTGGCAACCTCCTACCACATCTCGCCAGATCATAGAGTGGATAAATGACGTGAGGGCAATTGCTTCCGCTGCACGTGGGTTACAGGTAATTTTCGCTTACAGGTGACTACAATATACTCTTACCCATCAACTGGGATGGGTATGGAAACCACGTGCAGGGGGCGTCAATGGTAGATCTATGGCATTGTAGCTGACAAATGATGAGCGAAACACCTCATAAGTGCAAAAGAGACCTGCATTATTTACCTGCGAGGGCAAACGAGACAGCCGGTGCAGTTCACGGGATCTAGCCCAGGCAGCCATTGGGGCAGAAAGGGGAAAAAAAATATAAAAATAAAAATAAAAGAAATATGAAAGATCTGTGAATATCAAAATTGTAGCGTACGAGCGACCTCTCCTGCGAGGTTACTATTTCTTGGCTCGGACTCCATCATAACGCTTTTTTAAACTGGCTTAACGGTTGCCTCAGGTCTACCCTCAGCAGTGACTAGAGGTATACCGTGGCTCGCGTAGTAGAACAACCTATGCATCAACAATTGTTGGATCCCCTACTCCCATCCTCAACACATACCGATACCCCAATATATCCTCTCCCTCTAAATCCTCAAAGACCCACCAGCTTACAAATGCCCCCCAGCACAACCTCACCTCCGCCACGTGAACAGCGCTTGCTTGTAATCCTTGGTAAATCAATGTACTTCCCAAGCACTAAATTCACAAACCGCCTCTTCGTAGACTTTGCTTGATCCGCACACCTCATCTCTTACACCTCCAACAGTTCTTCCCACCGCCGTATGAGCCAGGCAAACTGATTGCTCGTATCAAGCCTATCCCGCACGTCCCCAACCCCGGTCACCCACCCCTCTCTCCTAAGGTCATTCGCTACCGACCCCGCCATCTTGAAGTACTCATCGGGTCTAGCTACCCACCCATTCACAATCCCCGCATCCAATGAGGATACTGTTGCCCGACAGGAGATATATTATATTTAAATAATATCTCCCCCACCATAGACACCTCTCACGATTAGGGTTCCTGATACTAGTTTAGTGTGATCGTTGGCCTCTCTGACCGGTCACCGCCGGTCATCTCCTGAAAGCAGACAAGAGACCTTCCGAATTGATAAACGGCAGTTCTCGTGCACCAGCCCAATCCGAAGTCCGCATAGGGAACATATTCCGGTCCCCCAGACGGGAGGGATGCCATGGTCCGACAGGAGCCTTAAATATCATAATTTACTGCCGTCTATCCGGAATATCGCGTGGAGGACTAATCCCCCCGTAGTGTAATGCACGTCAACGACACTCTTCGGACGAACGATTTCTCAAAAACGTACGTTATAATGAATGTATTCTCCGTCCTTCACTAGCCATTGAAGTTTAAAATGCCTCGTGTGAGTCATAGGGGCATAATGCTCGCATAGGCTGAGACCAGGTTGCAGTCCCCATGTGCCCACCGCTAATAAATGGGAGACTTTGAATTTATGCGGGCACAAGCACTGCTCAGCGGAGAACCCTCACCCTTGCTTCGCGGGCACCCGGCTCCCCTTTAAACAAAACACTTTTCTGGGGCAAGAACGAATGTTAGATATCAGCTTCCATCAGGGGGTAGTAGGGTTCCCAGACCAGGTGTAAGGCAGGGGTCAATACGAGACCCTAGGAGGTTTAAGGCGCAGAGGGGATTCAATATCACAAACCATAGTGGATCAACGGCAACCCGGCGCCGCGCCCCCTCTCGCATCCTCGGCATCTCAAGCATTCCGGTGTAGAGCAGTTTGTATTCGCATGGCCTCTCGACTTTCCATTTTCTCAAGTCTGGAGGCTGGGTTAGGGTTCCCCGCGACGGCATTGGCAAGGAAAAATAGATGAGGTCTCAATGCTCACTAATCCTCCATAGACAATAGAGAGGAGTGAATTCTAATGCTGAGTAAAAACTAATGCCGGCTTCGTGCAAGGGGAAACATTTCTCCAAGGAGAGTAAATAAATCAGGCTTGATGCCGGTACTGTACTTTTCCGGCTTGCTACCACTCGGCGTTTCGGTCATTACCAGTCCCGCTGCAAGGACAAGGCCATCGTTTCAGGTTCTGTAGCAAGTCGCTCCCAGGGCGTTTTTTTCTTCGATACATTGCGCCCAGCTTGCACTGTAGGACCACCGGTCACTTCTTCCGGAAATTTCTTCATCATGGATCACTCACTCGCTCGCACTCCTCCGGGAGCGGAATTCCGAACCTGTGGCCCCGGCGGATACTGGCCGCCGCTAGGCCACCCCCAATCCAAGTGCAATTGAGCGGTTTGGGTAAAATGTTTCTATTTCACTTTTCCTTATACCTCAGTGGTTCCATCGTTTCCAATAGGCCAAGCAGTACCTTACCACATCCCGTCCAGCAATTTTCCATGATTGCGTCATATTGTTTATGTTAAGCCGTCAAACCTGCCCAGATGGCTATATATATTGCGACAATGCCAATCCATGACACGACAAGCCTGCTTCAATGCAATGTTTTATGCACACTCCCGACCCAGAACCCGAAGTATGCAAACAAGCAAACATTCATGCCCCGCGGAAGTTGCGCAAAACCATCATCAACAGTAACTCACGATGATCCTGAGTTTTGAGATCGACATACGCATTCATGAAGTGTTCGCAATATCAGTAACAAAGATACATACAGCACCAAAGTGTAACTTACCATGATCTGCGAATAACCCCCAAAACAACCAATTGAAATCCCCCACCTCTACTTAGTAACCCCCCCCCTCCCCGCAAAGGTAAGCCACCACACAACAGCACATTACCCCCCCCCCCGTTCACTCCTCACTCAATCGCAACCTCCTCCGGCGGGGTACCGCGTCCCCGACCGAACCATCTTCCTGCAAGCACACTAATTTACCACCCATACCATGCAGTGCAGCCCAGAACAGTCCGGTACCGCACAACAATACAATACAATATAAAAACCACCCATCACCTGCCCCCTCCCCCTCCCCCTACATACACCAACACTTGGGCCAAACCCACCGCACACCGCACACACACACACACCCTCGCCTCACTGGTCCTTGCGCCGCGAGGGGTGCGCACCATTCAGGTACGGTGCGACACCAACCCCGACACGCTGTGTAACCATGAGCGCATTAAACTTGCCGTGCATCCCCGGAACCCGCACAGACGGATCTACAAGTGGAAAAGCGCGGGGTTGGCCAAACCGTTTCGCTGAAGGGTGGGGGGAAAAAGAAAAAAAAAGAAAGGAAGGAAGGAAAGAAAGAAAGTTGGTTGTGGGAGTGAACAGGGTATGATAAGTTTTTATTCTCCGATGCGTTGTGCGGTTTTGCAGGTGGGTCGGAAAAGTAGGAATTGTGGTGTGTGTTGGGTGTGGTGTTGTTGACGGACGGGCGGAGTACTGTAGTTGGTTTTAGTTGTATTGTAAATTTACTTGTAAGTTTGTTGATGCTCGGAGGGAGGAAAAAATTGGTTTGCGGGGTGAGGGATTACGATACTTGGGATGGGTCACTTCTACTTATCATTCGGTGTTGGTGCTCGTAATGTCGAAGGACTGCTGATATTGCATACCGGAGAAATTTGGGGCTTTTGTTTGGATCTGGGTGGTATGCAATAATAGTTCTTTTTGAAAGAAACCCTTCGACATTGCGAGCGCCGTACTAGTACATACTGTGCCCCACCTGATCACCAGCTCAAGACCATTACTAAGCGCTCTTTTATGATGCCTGCCTTCCTTCCCATACCCTCGCCCCCCTCCCACCCCAAAAAACCGGTACCCTACCCGCAAACCCTACCACCCGGCAAGAAAAAGCAACCCAGCCCAGACACACCTGCCATCACAGCCTCTCAATCGCTACCAAACATTCACTCTCTCCAAGTAACACCAGCAGCCCTGCATTCGGCACCCCCCGAAAAACAAAACTGAAAAGAGAGATTGAAAAAAAGAAACAAAGAACCCCGGAAAAAAGGTGAAAAAAATAGCGGAAAGTTCGGTAGGTTAGTTGGGCTTTGGATGAGGGCAGCGGGGTGGTGCTGGATGGCGTGGGATACAATGGCGCAATCGGCGCGGTCTGCTATTTGTGGCTCGTGCAGTACTAGTACTGGTCGGGAACACGGTACTCGAGAGGTAGTTTTGGAAATTTATGTTTCTGCTGTACCTTGGGTGGTACCGTGCGTGCTCGAGCACTGTCGGAGGTCAGAGATGAATGACAATACCGGGGTAGGTTTCCCTCATTACCACCCTGCGAAAAAGAAGAAAAAAGCCTCCCGGCGATCCCCCTCCCGCTCCGAAGATCTTCCGTTGGTATCGTATCTGTTCATCGGCTATCATATCACAAGAGACACGGCAAAGTAAGTGCGCGGGGGTGGACCTTAATGTTGAGTAGAACAGCTTCCTAACCTACCATACTGTGGCCTGGAGCTTCGATAGTTACAGCACCACTGGTAGGAAATCCCGGGAAGAGGGAAAACAATAATATCACATTACACATGGTGTATCGCATCCTATGAGGTAAATTTATTTTTGGACCAAGAAGCGTGACAAACAAGCTTTTCCTTCTTTCCTTCTTTCCTTCTCTCACCCCGCTCTCTATCGCCCCCCCCCAAAGAACTAGCGAACAGATGATAGGAAACATGAAAAAAAAATGAAAAAAAAGTAGGAGTGCCAGAGAAACTTTTTTCTTGCAAAGTTGTACCGGTAAGGAATGAGGGAGGAAACACGCCCCGAATAATGGGGGGCTTGCAGAAAGAGTAACATGAAAAATAGAGAAAAAACCACAAGGACCCCAGAAAAAGCAATGAGCAAAAGCAAGGACCTTTCCGTTTGCTGTATCCAGCTGCCCCCAACTTTGCAATCGAAACTGTGAGTGGAGTTAAATGCAGAAAGCCGAACGTAGCCCGTGAAAAGAGGCCAGAAGCGAGAAGGAAAAAGAAAGGAAAAAAGCGAAGAAAACAAGGGAAATCGTAGGAACGGGAAGAAAAAGAAAAAAGAGGAAATCCCACGGAAATGGGAATGGAAACTGGAATGGAAAAAATCAGCAGGAAACTAATTCTCCCCCTCCATTTCACTGGCCGGCGTGGCAACGCCGCTTGCAATCCAGGATGCACCATTGGTCTTTTCCTCAATTGGCCAAACCTCTCGTGCGTACTCCTCCATCCCTCTCCAACCGGGCCAAAGAGCTCGAGAAATCTTTGTCGCGGAGCCCTCCATCTCTGGCCTGAAGTAAGAGGCACGCTGCTCACATAACACCTTCACGACCCCCTCCAATTGGTCCCGATACCCAGTTGGGATGGGGATACGGATTTCCAGAGGATGGGGCTGGTAGTTTACTGGTCTTCCCAGAGCTTTAGAGAAGGCGCTGCAAACCTGCAATGGCGTGAGGACTTCAAAAGCAAGGGGAATTCTAAATGCCGGTTCTGGTTAGTTACTACTAATATCTGTCGTAAGCTCGGGGGGAAGAAAGCGAAGAAAAAGAAAGCGCACCTCTGTCCGCCCCACTGGCTCACTCCGTCCTTGAAAATCTGAATAACAGCCGCTCCAAGGTCATGCTCGGTATCAATGAATGGGATAGGGTAATCCGTCGGAAAAGGTGCTTTCCATACAAAGCCCCCATCCGCTCTAGGGGTCAGCTGCCATAGCGGATAGGGCCTCGATGAGAAATTATTATGATAACTGCCCACATAAACGAAGGTAGCCGGCAACTCCAGCTGGCGAATGTACTGCTCAACCGCGAATTTAGTGGCCCAGAGGGGTAACGGGTCCTGCGGAGGATCATGTGTCGAGTGGTCTGTCAGTGACGAGAATATGTAGTGTCGTATGCCGGCCTTGAGTGCTGCAAGAGCAAGTGACTTTCCAGTCGCAACCTCGTCGGTCCAAGCGTACGGCGTAGTGTTGACAAAGGCGTACTGTGCACCGACGAACAGCTTGTCCACGAATGCCTGATCGTCAAGGGAACCTTCTACCAATGTCACATTTGGGAGAATCTTGAGTTCCGCTGATAGTTGAAGATCTTTTTTCAGAGACCTAAGCTGCGCACGCACTTTGTAACCCACGGCTGAGGCTACACGGACAACGCTAGAGGCTTGTCGACCAGTGGCGTTCACCACAACCAGCTCCCTCAATGGTGTGGTATTTGGTGCAGGCTGTTGGCCTGGGTCTGTCATTGCAGTGTCTATGACGTTGCGAGGGCCGGGATTTGCGGCTCTTGACATTCAAGAGTGGCGGGTAGGGAAGGCTTGGTAAGAAGAAGAAGAAGGGATTCCCTCGTTGGTTGTGAGAAACAGCGCAACTAGAGCACAACTTCCAAAGGTGGGCCCAGCTGATAACAAGCGCGAGAGGGCGTAAATAATGGTTTGGTTGAGGATGGAAGGGATGGACAAATAACCGGGGATGAGTGACTTGAATCAAAGGGAGAAGGCGGGGATGAGGGGTAAAAAAGGAATGGGAAAGAATTAGATCTAATAGAAAGCTTTTCAAGGAGGGAGCGGGCACTATCAGACTTTGCTCCGCTAAGCCTGTTGTAGCTATGGAGAGTGTTCGGTTTTGGTGATGATTTTTAGTGGTTTTGGAAAGGATCTGTAGACGATAAGATCTAGGAACAAAGATTTTTTTTTGTTTGGGGGGGAAAAGGCCCAATCTTAGTTTCCGGGATTCGGATTAATTGTGTTCGTATATTGGTATCATTCGCAGTTGATAGGAGAGTTGATATGAATTCTTTGTGCCGGTGAGTGAAGGTTTCTAAAGCGGAGGAAAATCAGTATCTGTTCTTTTGGTATCTCTTCGTTCCTCTTCCAGCCTCTATCTCTAGGATATTTCCACCTTCCCGTTATCCTCCCTCGCCCAGCTAGTCAAAATAACAGTAGCTCTTACCCTTCTCGCCCTCGAACTTACATTAATATTGGATTCTCTCTCCCCCGACCTCTTGATTCTCAGCAGTGAATGGCGCAACCTCTGTTTTGCTCGTTGTTGAAAAGGGATCAAGTCAATTGATCACTCGGACGGTCTTGGATAACGTTATTCTTCTTTCAGCCTCTTTCTCCCTCCTCCTCCCTTTCTCACGCTCCTCTTGCCCCCAGTTAATATACCCTTCCCTCACTCCCCTGCGGACACTGCTCTGCTGCTCCAGGAACCGCATCGAACTTACTCACGATGATGCACTGGGAATGAAATGACGTGTGGGCCCCATGCCATTCACACCGCTGACAATCACATCGAATCCTACGCCGGCAAGTCAGAATCGCTGGCTCGGGATATTTCATAAGCTCCCCAATTATCACTCCGGGACTTTGAACTACGCCAAATAAAAATAATCATCGAGAATTGAGATGTCTGCTATTCTACGATCCCTTCATGACACGGAGGAGCACCTCCCAACACCTGTCTCTGCATTTCTAGCAGCTCAAACTCACTTCACCTCACTCCAGTCTAAAAAGGCTTCAGGCACAGAGCAGAATGAATGGGGTAACAGCAGGGGGGGAAGTGGGAGATCGGTTGGTGTGCGGTCAACCCAACCACAACCGGTTCATTTCCATTGCCCACCATATCATCGTGGTTCGCGTGTAGTTGAGAAATGGATTACTACTTTGGTGGCAGAGAGAAAAGGAAAAAAAAAGAGATTGAAAAAAAGAAAATAAAGTGGAAGTGAAAATGAAAATGAGAATGAAAAAAAAAAGAAAACTAAAGCCATCGAAGGAGAGAAAAAAAGCAAAACATCGGCAACCTAACCACGACTACGATACACACTACTCGTACAGAGCCCACGTTCAGGTACCCAAGCCCCTTGTTCTCGGGGGCGAAGGAACTGAGAAAGATATTTCTCTCCGCTGGAGCGGGAAAGTTTACGTAATCCTCTTCTCCCCCTTCCCTTCAAGTCACCAGACATGGAAGGGGAGGACGGAAGTGGAAAGAAAGATGGAAAGAAGATAAAAAAGCAACAAATGGAATGAGCACGGTAGACAGCAGCAGACAGTGGGAAAGAAGAAGGGAAAGGGAAAAAGAAAAAAGCCGTTAGGTGCATTAGCTGGTACGGAAGGAACATCTTGTCTCGGAAATCATAAACCATCTTGGCGTGTTCCAAGGTCCTGACTCTTGGAGGATGGTTGGTGAAGGGCGGGGCCAGAGGGATGGCAATTGGCAATTGGGCACACATGGCACAGTGGCACTTGTATTCTCTCTCTCCAAGCCTTTTTTTGGTGTGCGGTACTCGAGCATAATAGTACTTTTTTCCACATCTTCCTGGCCTGCTGAGCTTAGTGTTACATCCCACACCCCCTGCGTGTCAGTTGCTATTTTGCCCGCATACAATTGAAGATGCAACAAAAAGCTCGGAAGATTCTACCGACGAAAAGAAAAGAAAGAAAAAACGAAAGAAAACAAAAGGAAGAGAATGCAGCCTTCTCGCTGTGACACAATATACGGGTAAGGTGCTCGATACTGATATAGTTCTTTGTCATTTAATGCAAAGGAAGTGCCTTCGGATCTGTGCTAGACTTTTATTATTGCTTTATACTCGAGCACAAGTGTACAGTACAAGTACTGTGCGGGTACTTGTGAAAGCGCGAATATCATACCACAATAGCACTTCCGGTAGCTCTTCAAGCCATTCGTCAAAATTTGTGAGAAAAAGGAAAGAGAAAAAGAATAAGAAAAATCAACCTCACAAGGACCGTGCACACTAAAGCCCCAACCGAACATCAATCACACGCAATAATTATAGTAACCACCCACCAAGGAACTAAAGAGGTTTGCTTTGCTTCGAGTCCCTCTCATCGTGGAGCTGGACCGACTGTATGTTGCTTGTATCCATCCTCCGCGGAGAAAACCCCAATATAATTTATATAAAGAGAGGGCAGAAAGGTGCAAGGTCGGGGTTGCACAGTCCAAATCTGTATTAACGTCGACACCAGTAAATAGAACAGTAGACTACCTTTATTATATTGCAATAGGATAACCCATTTTCAAAAATATGATACGTGGGACCTGGCTCTTCCAGAGAATCGCCCCATGTGCTGTGAATAAACAAAAAGAGAGGTATTCTGTTGGTTACGGAGAGATCGTGAATCGTCATGCTGAAAACTTGTTCCTCTGACGATCCAGCCAAAAAAAAAAAAACTATCAAACATCCATCCATTCCCAACAATCCCTTGCTGTCATCACTAGAGCGCTTCTATCAGGTTTCGAAATCTTTGATCTCCTTCTTTCGGTTTCGATCACGATTCACGGAAGATTTTCGAATCATGCGGCCAATTTGTCCCAACCTTCTCTTCATCTATTTCTCTCACTCGTCAAGTGAACTTTTAATTTTGTTGTCTTCCTCTAAAGAATCCCAGATTATGAAGATCTATCTATCTATATTTTTCAGAAAAAAAGAAAAAATAAACCGAAGCAAAGAAAAGGAAAAAGTGCCATCATTTGGTTCGGTATACGCACCTTGATGGCGCCTTCTCACCGGCTGCCCTTGTCATCAACAGCGGGGTAAGGTGCATGCTACCGGGTATAATACCTGGTTTATCCGTCAGATCAATTGTTTGGAGTATTGGGCTGCCTGTGCAGTCGGCATTTTCGACCACTAAGGTTCACAATGCACAGGGATTGCGGGAGGAAGAGTAGAAAAAGTAACAATGAGGAAGGGTGGGGAAGGAAGATGCCGAGGGATAAGAACTTATCAGGGCGCGAACAAAAAAAATGCGGAAAATTACCGAAAAAGGAATAAGGACTATTGGTTCCCTGGGAGTATTGTTATACCTTATTAGGCACCTGCAAGCTCCCAGCATCTTTGTTTGGTAGTTTTAGTGAATTCATTAGATCTACTACTGTTTTGGTCCCATTTTAGGGTTTTGAGCTTTAATTTAGCATATTCCACCTCTTCGGTGTGTAAGTGCGCTCCGCTCTCTCTTAGTAACGAAACGTTAACTTCGATAGTAGCATCGGCCGCCAGAAATAGGGGCGTTCTGCCATCTCCGTTACGCAAATGAACCGAAGCTCCTTGAGAGAGAAAGTCACGGAGTATGTCGATATTGCGGCATGTGGCGGCCAAATGCTAGTTGAACGCTATTCGTTAGAGCGTGAAGAATAAGGTGGGGAATAGGACCGGGCATATAACGGTAACGGCATCCTTCCTAGGTGGGAGGCGCGGGAGACAGAGTGACAGTAAAGGTAGAGTTATGGAATAATGGACTGGAAGGAAGGAGTGACGACATAGATCGTGAAAAGATCATCGTAAAAAAACATGGGGAGGAAAAAACATGGATAGTATCAGGAGACAGCATTGGATGTGGTGATGGCATTAAAAGGGGGAGAGGAAAAGGGGGAGAGGAAAGTGATGGCGTGACAAAGAAAACGGTACTAACCAGTGGCGTGTTCCCCGAGTAGTCAAACTCATTCAGCAAAAACTCGTTTGATTCCTTCAACACAGATGAAATGCTCTTTTGGTCCCCCCTCTTTATGGCATAGGCCAAAGCGGTCAATCGTGAGAGCTTTGGTGGTAGCAATGAGTTCGGATGTGAAAAGCTAGTTGTGGCTTGCTCTGTTAACTCGCCTCGTAGGGACAAGGACATCTGTCGACGAATATCGGTAACGGTGAGTTCGGGTTTCGCCAGAAGGCAGGAGAGCTTCGTAAGCGCAGCTAGGGTTTGAATATTTTACATGTTAACTCGGTGGTCTTTTGCATCCTCTTAGGGGGATGACGTCAATTAAGCATTCAAGGAGGGTCGGAAGACGAGGGGAAAAAAATAGCGATAACGATAAAAAAATCTCTGACCAAACAACCAGGAGAAGTAATCTCAGGAATTGGCGGATGGAATAATGCTAAGCTAAAAGCTTTGTGGTGGAGGGAAATGACCAGTGAAGGATGAAGGGGCAGGGGGAGGGAAGAGAAATGAGCGGGAGCTACCTTCAGTGGTCATGTCTAACCCAAAAACAATGCCAGCTCTGGCTAATGCCGTACCAGAAGCATATAGGGGGCTAACACTTCCGGTTATGCCTATGAATTGGTCAGTCACATAATACATGCCTCCGTGAGCCTCAAATCCGATGCCTACACTGGGTCACATTAACAATGACGATTCCATTATCAACTCCCTTCTTCAGCACCGCCATCAGTCGTTCGTCTTCAGGCATGTTGCCCGCTCCAAACGTCTCAAGGACTAATCCCTTCAGGTTTTCTAACGCCAGTATTCCTTCAATCATCTCGGGCAGGATACCAGGGAAGATTCGCAAACAAGCGACGTGGGCTGTGGATAGACTTGTCTGTACGGAAAACGGCGCAAGAGTAGATGGACGGTTGACTAAATTCCAATTTATGTTTGTGGATATTCCAACCTTCCCAAGCGAGTTGAAATTTGGGGACGAAAAGGCACGAAAGTCGTGAGCATTGCTCTTAGTAGCTCTGGAATAAGTTAGAGCAAGGAGCAAAATCGAGCGGGATGAAGGAAAATATGAAATACCGATTTCCACGAAATAACTTATGGTTAAAGAAAAGGCAAACTTCGGGTACCATGTAATGGCCAGCAATAATGAGACTTCCGAGGAGATTGTCTGTTGCGTCGTTATGTAGCTCCGCCATTGGTGCTTGGGATCCTCTTTACAACAAAATAAGGGTGAGTGGTTAAGTTAAGAAGTGAGGAAACGGGGCTTACGTTAGGATAATCGATTTTCCTAAATTACTGATCATAAAGCTCAGCGCAGAGCTTGTGTAGGCCAGGCTATCGGTACCATGCAGGATAACAAACGCATCGAAGAGCTTATAATTGCCTATGACCAGGATTAGGATATTCGTGAAAAATTGGAATACCTGCGCTTACGCTTTATGGATTTTGCAATCTCACCCCAACCTTTAGCATTGATGCTCGAACTATCGAGGAGGGGATTGAATTCAAGAATTGCGTATCGAATGCGGCGGGCATGTTTGGAAGGGGGGGTACCTGCATCACATTTGTTAGGCTCGTGGTCTTCAACATCCCACACCGTAGTAGGCTAAATTGTAAACTCACGCAAAGATTCGAGCATCACCTCTGTCTCGTCATTAGTCATGACAGGGAGATGTTTGGTGGGAGAACCGTCATTGAAAGATGGCCTGGGTTTTAGATAGGTATCAAGAAAACCAGTGGCCTAGAGAGCTCAGTATTAGCTTTGTGTGACCGTCATGAATTCTCAGCCTCACATGCCCAGCCCAGTCCCATCGAGTGACATGTGCTCCACAGGGCTCATGGAACAGCACCAATGTTCCAAGAAGATCGTTTGCGAATTTCGGATTCATGTTGCCAATGTCATGGCGCGACGCCATCACCGGGAGTATTTCTGACTGGGCGGCAAGAAAAAAGAAAAAAGGAAACACAAACTTACAGGAACGTAACCATCTTTTCCCATACGCATACATATTGTCCCTCCTTTTAATGGGCAGGTAAGGGGTTAGCAGAAATCCTGTCTGGAAGGAAGGGGGAAAAAAATAAATGCGGTAGGGATGAGGATACCTGTCATGACTATCAAAACCCTGCTCTCCGCGACTGGGTGGTCGTCTTCTCCAGCGCCATCATAAGTAGGAAAGCTCGACTGGGTTGGCGAACCATGTTGGGGACTTCCGTACGCGGGTGTACTATTAGTAGTTGAGCTACTAGGAGTCGAGTTGCACGGACTTGGTGTCAAGTGAAAAGTCATAGCTTCCTTATCTTGTTGCTATCAGGTTGTGGGTCTGGGTATGTGAGGGTCGGTGCTAACCCGGAAACTGACAGAGATTGGGGAAGAAAGGGGGAGGGGGGGAGAGTTATATAGATGCAGGGACGAGCAGAGGATTTCTTTGCTCAAATCCGTGGTCGTGGGAAAAAAACCAAAAGCATTACAAGTGGGTGGGTGGCGGATCAAGAATTCTGCGAGAGAGATTCGCGGTGTTGAGGTTCGCTGTTTAGGTCACGTATGTTGAAGACGGAACAATGTCCAGATTACTCAGCCTACTTCATCTTTCCCGAAGGGAAGCCGTTGCCGAAATCTGGAGTTGTTAGACATTTACCGTAGATACCGGTAACTTACGCCAACAAGCATCTGATCACCATCACGAGTCCTCATCTCGGCAACTTGACAGATATCTCACACCGGAAAATCGTCAGGTATGATACATGGTACTCCTACCTAAGACTCTCTACTTCCCCCCCCTTTCATTTATTCTGCGTTTCAATCCTTGGAAATTTGAATCATCACGGCGCATGGATTTTCGTGCACTCTGACGAACAACGAACTGATCAGGACGGACAACTCGCTCTCGAAGCCGGTAAACTTGGGCCGGGCTAAATTCGGAAAATATCGGAAATATATCGTCTATCACACAACGATTGTCGTCGGCGAGGCCCTTTGTAACAGCCAGAACCCAAGTTATTGGAGATTTGGGCACTCCTTTGAGAGTTTTTTGCTTGCGACGGGGCAAACGATGGGGTAATCTATGGGGTAATATTTTTCCGGGGATGCTCTGCTGGGGTGATCTATGGTTGGGTTAGCCATAACGTACATGGCTGCCCATCTCACTTTCCGGGGCTCGGAGCGGAATGCGGTCTAGCTTTCTTTGATACCCGCAAGGTTTGTAAGGCACGGAGCGGCTGAAAACTGATTTCTGGTTCTGAGCTCCTCCTCCTGCACGCCGCACTTGCACCCAGCTGTTGTACCCAAAGCGGTGGATTGGGGTGGCTTTCCCTATACTGGTAGTGGTAGCGTACCAAGAAATGCGCAACTTCGATACAGCACCTTGAGTGCCGGCATAGTACAGCCCTGGTTTGTGCTAGCTTGTATCTTACTGGGCACTTCTATAAAAGGCAATGCTAATTTGAGCGCATAGCAGCACAAGCGGAACGCGGTCTTGCTCACAGTCGTCCTGATTTATGTACCGTTTCGTTGGCAAGGTGCCATTAGCCGCTCTTGAGGGCTACGATTAAATCGTGCATCGTACAAGAAAGGGTTTGCACCATGACTTATCTTAGTAGGTTGTTATGTGGTTCTCCGGGGGCCCACTGTTTCGACCGTCAGTTCTTTGGTATTCCTTAAACGAGGGTTTGGAGGTTTAAAACATGGACCCTAAATGAAATATGTTAGACGAACGGATTCAATCGGTTTTCCCGGGGCCTTCTCCAAGCAAGAAGCAGTCCAAATCCCACCAGGCGGGCATCTACACCCGACCGTGAGGCCACAACATTATACTCGCGGTATTCAAACAGAAAATACGCAAATATGCCCTGTTTTATACGGGCCAAGGCCAAACGTATATCAGAATAGGAACCCCTCAAGCTGAGAGACCTGGTAAACCAATTTTGATACTGGGAGCAAGACTTCACAGGATCCAGATATCACCAGTGCCTTCCACGAGTGATAAGTTATGAAGTCTTAAATCTTTAGTTGTGTCGAATGGGTTTTGGAAACTAATTGATACTAGAATATACACGCATACAAATATCGCTGTATTAAGATATGAAGACCCTGGCGGGTTCTTAAATCGAATCTCAGGGGCCTCAACCCAGTGGGGCATCCCATAACAGCATCCTAACTGGCCTCAGGATCAATCCCGGGCGAACTGAGGATGGTGCCACCCCATCTAGTGCCTTCGCATCTAACTTCTCGCCTTAGTGTCCGTGAATGTGTTTTCTATTACATGGCTATACAAGTGCGGGTGCAAGAAACTTAAGGGCTTCTTCCCATTCTTCGGGCGATCATCGTTGAGAAGACTGACTATTCCTACAAAAGCGGGAGAACTAGCACGTTACCGCAACCCAGACAGTTCCTTCCGCCAAGGGCCGCATGATGGCTCTTCCCCCGAGGAGAAACGCAAGGGAATCTGCGACCACCTTTAACCACCTTTAACAAAGAATTTTGCCCAAAGCTTTCACAAGTTAGGCTGGGTCCTGTAGAACGCGTTTACAACATCCTTCTGATAGTCGGGAATATCCCAAGTCTCTGGGAGGCAGTCAGAGAAGTAAGCTGCCTTCCCGGGTTTTACCCGGATAGTTCCGCCTGTGTTGGTTATGAACTGGCACGCTACAGGAGTTGTCCGGGGGAACTTGGGTGGCATTCTTGCTCCCATTGAGGAGACCTGGCCAACTTGGACGAGAATCACTCAAAGAGGGGGTGCGCTGACGCTGCGAGCACTAAACTGGGCAAACATGTGGGCCGAATTAGGTAAATGCCCTTGTACAAGTCCCTGGCGTGAATGGACCGAACACCGCGGGGGTCACGGGAGCTGAAGGTCCTTTGCCAAGGAGCCCCCTGGTGTTCGGTCCATTCATGCCAGGGACTTGTATAGAGCTCGATGGGGGGACTGTACCTTTTGTTCCGAAGAATGGTCTCTTTTGTATTGCCAAACAAATGCTCTGCGCGCTATAGCTCTTGAGCCTCCCAATTATAACATCAACTTTCACTCAATCATGCTCAATGATGGTCTCCCCCGCAAGCCCGAATAGATCTAACCACCCAGAATGTTTTCGGCAGTCTTGCCGGCCGGTCGTGACATATCTTTGATGTCTTGAGGTTCCATATGGTTGCTATACACTTAGTAGGGTGGTCTAGGGTGCTAATACCGGTGATCTGCTGCTCAAATCTTTCAAAACCCTGCTGAGCCAGATGGATCCGCAAAGAAAGCAACCTGTCTACATTAGCTCGAGTAGGAATTTCTATCCACCTCTAGTAGCACGACAATCCCTTCGAAAACTTTATACTCCTTGAGCTGCGAAGGTGCGGGGGGCTCTACTGCAGGACTTTGCAGAGCTTTTACTCCTCGATATCCTGCATGAAGGCCGAGCCTATGATGAAGGTGATGGATGTTTTTCTAAACCCGTTTCTGTCGGCTGTAAACAAGACTAAGGGTGTTTGTGAGACAAAGGGGGGCCGGGTTGTTCTAGGAGGTCGGGAGTGGTGGTGTCTCATCTGCTGAACCAAACGGCGCTCTGGGAATGCACCACAAGAAACGCCGAGACGCTGCCGTGGGCTAAGAGGGGGCTTGGGTTTCTAGAGAATCTGGGTAGACTATGGCTTAGGGGAGATGGTTAAGTCTTTATATTAGGAAGTTAGCAACTCGGGGACCCTCCAGACTTGTTCGCTTACCGAACTTTCATATCCCCATTCGATTCCCAAAACATCCATGATCCCAGCAGTACGGCTAGTGCCACCGCCGATCCCGTGCGTCCAGCGTGCCCCAGTGGGACCAGGTACCCCACCGCACGCTTTTCCGCTCAGACACTGACAGGTGCTGCCGTCGTTACCACACCAACCCACTCCTATCCCGCCAGGGTGGTTGACTGGTGGATAAATAAGCATCCTGGAGCCCTTTCGGCCCTTATTTACATGTAAAGGTAGATACCGAGTTTATATGGACGTTTTAGTACGGATCGGCAGGATACCTGCCTTCCTCTACTTTAGCCATACCGGTGGGGACAGGGAATTGGCTTTTTAGTTATGGAACGAATCCTTCTCTACTCGTAATGTCCTGACGTTTGTGAACACAACTGCTATTGCATACCGCCAAAATTCAGCTTTTTTGCCCTGATCTTGGCATCATGCAATAGCAGTTGTGTTCACAAACGTCAGGACATTACGAGTAATAGATGAAGTGGGTAAACCAGACTACGGTGTCACTTCATATAAGTTCCCTCCTTCCGGGTTAGGGCGGAAGATCAGGCGGATCGCGGGCTTCTCTTAGTGCACTGATTTGTTTTTACTGGGGGTTAATGGGTGCTGATACATAGGTTATTGTGGTTCAATTTGTCCGAGGATCGGTACCCAAGCTAAGATATTCGAGTGGGGGATATTGTGGGGTAATTTTGCGGGGTAATAACCACCAGATAAAGTTTACTTGTGAGGAGGAGAGGAGCCTGTATAGGTATGTAGCACATATTCATGTGCAGTGCATTATTTGCTCCTTGCTGATCCTAGGTTTGAAAGAGCGCCCACCCCATTGCGGACATTATCCGACATTCCATATAACCTACGACCTCAAAAGCGTAACGATTAGGCAAATCAAGAAACCTTATTGTCCTTACTCCCCGCAAACCACCAACAGCACTCGTTGGGCCCATCCTAAGGTACTTGTCCCCGTTTCAACCCAGACCCCTCCGTCAGCCATCTCCCCTGGTATACCGTGAAAACTTGAATAATTGAGCTGTGTGCTATGTAGTCGAAATTCCCTTCTCTGGAAAGCGGGCTAAAGCACAGCAAAAGCACAGCCCCTTTCCCCCTTCTGGGGCGGGAAGGGAGAGCCTAACGGCATAGCGCACGGTTCAATTGTTCAAGTTTTTAAGGTACCCAAAACGCCCAGGTCACCTTCGTAATCTGGGACGCATAGCCGCCCTCGGCCACCACGCTCCTTATATCCGATATCGATGAGCTGCGCTCGGCTTGGCTCGCCGTTCACGGATGGGTTAATAGACGACTATCGAGCTTTTTTGACGCCCGGATTAAGCTTTCTTGCCCCACGCGCGCTGCACAGATTCAGGGTAGCGCAGGTAATACGAACGCGCACACAAGCACTAGATCTAATTGTTTACTCTCTGACTCTTCTCGCTTAGTATAGGAAATTGTATATTTTAACATTGTTTGATGAAGATAGACTGTTGGCTGAGAGTAAGCTTGCGATGTGATGTGATGTGTGGCCAAGTAATGCTCGAACGGGAGGGGGCTGGATGGTTGTTGACGATCTGCTAGAAGCGTGCTGAGCCCTCCCAGGGGCCGGCCTAGAGCACGAGAGTAGCCGGTCAGATAAGGTTCTTGTGGGAAGCGTATAAATATCAGATATGATTGGCTTGTGTAACGGATATTTTGGTATATATAATAGGTGATGATTTGCCTGTGGGGATCTCCAAGGTGGGGGTCGGGGGTGTAGAGGGGAATAGTAGGCATGTGTAGGGGTGGGCGTAGGGTTACTACCAATTACTATTTGTTATCATACTGCTTGGGTCTTTATAAGAAATGCGGCTTGCTATCGTAGGGAATGGCTATGGATGATATACTTGAGTAACCCTGGAGTAGAGCTCTCCCAATGAGTATAAAGCCAGGACTAAGACCTAGAAGAAGGGTATGGGGGGCACTCAGCTCAGAGTCGAGAGAGCGTTTTCGAGTTCGAAGCTTCTGGGTGGTCTGAAAGATTTCTTATTCCGAAAAGGCGCCGCACAAAGCTAAACCCGAAAACTTGCATGAGTGCGCTTAAGCCTCTGGGGAATGCCTCTACCTCAGGTCTTGATATAAGGTTAGGCAATAATAGATTGAGTAGGTTTTGCTAGAAAATCAAAGCTCGGGCTGCAGAACTCCCGTATTCATCTGATTGGAAGTGCTGGGCAGTCGATCGATCGCACGACGCCATAAACTAATCACTAGAAGAGATAGGGCATGCCGGAGTAATCTCAAGGATGGGTTCCATAACTTTATAACTGTTACTGCTGTCTGAATTAGCCTGGTTGAACTGTCTCATGTTGTATAAGGATTTTGAGCATAGCTCTTAATCTGGGTGGTTCTACAGATCTCTCATGCAGTGCACCAAACACCTATCTCCCTCACGACATATCCCCCAACTGATGTGCAGATACCTCTACGCCAGTCCTCCGGAGAGGGTAAAGGATCACCATCGCCCAAAGCTTAAAGGCTTCACACCGACCGAGGTAAAGCCCGCTTCACGCTCTCTGGCACTAGTTCAAATCGCCGCAGAACACGGAGTATGGGCAGAATAAATCTTAAACAGTGCTCTTCTGTCCCCATATGCTGTACACTATCCTCTAGTAGCCTGGGTGAATGTCCATATAACTCCCTTAACTAGCAATTGGGACCCTAGACCTATGAACCTAAACCCGGTGATAGTTTAACCTAGAGGGGGTAGCGCAGCTCGCATCATGCCCCTCAGGTACTGGAACAACCGGAAAGAACTAGTGGATGGATTCTCCTAGCGTATCCAAGTCAGGGTGTTCTAGATATAGTCTTTGGGCGAAGAACGGGTTTGGATGTTTTTTTTTCAAACAGATCACGAAACCGACGTTTAAGCAACAAGGTAGAAATTGGGCGGGTTCCCCCCTGTGTCTGAAATGTCACCTCAGTGTGATGGTAGATACGGAAGTGTTCGGCCAGTTGCTTGGCCGCTTAGGACTTAAAGATCTAGGGAATGACCGCGGTCACATTGATGTACATTCATGTTGCGCATAGCTATAGGTACGGCTGTCCCAGGCGCGTCTATAGACGAACAAGCAAGACAACAACTATTCGTCTGCTTCTTTCTTTGATCAGTCCCATTACTTTTTACTTCAATTCCGACCTTGATCGTGCGTCCTCCAACACCCTGTTTAGAATGTTTCCGAGTGATTACTTATGAGCAGGGATCGCACCAGAGCTCTCGTATTTTATAGGAAGGTCTACCCTTATTTACTGCGAACCAACAGGTTCGGTCCAATTCTAGCCTGTTTGTAGACCTACTCCGAAGGAAGTAAGTCAGTCTGACCAATGAAGAGCGATAAATCGGCTGTTTACTCAGTGTCTGAATAGAGAGAGAAGAAGGAAAGAGAAGAAAGAGAAGAAAAGAGATCTAGTACAAGACGGAAAGGCAATGCTAATATTAATCATTGACATTGTGAGTTACTCGAACTCACATACTGCACAACAGTATGCAGAGGTACATCATTCTTTGTGGTGGAAATTGTAAATTTCTGCGCACCCCTGGGCCACTGCTCACAATTCCTATTGTATACATTCAGTGTGCATGAGGAGTATTTATGAAATTCTTTGGATCCCACCAGGTTGGTTGCATGTGCTAAAGGAGGTTAAGAGCTCAAAACAAGGATTTTGTCTCTGGCAACACTTGAGAATCCTAGTATCCTGCGCGGGGGGGGGGGTCAAACCCTTATTCAGTTCCTTATATTTCTCTACGGTGATATATATAGAATTCAGGTTCATGAACTCACCTCTTGTTGGAAATTTAGCACTTACTACACACTATTACTCTATCCCAAAAACCTAGCCGGGAAACGAGCCTCGGCCGTACCCTATCTCCGTTGTTTATACCCACTTGCGTGCTATTAACTATGATACTGGAAGCTAGCATCATCCTTCTTGTGCTTATACCGGCAGAACTATCGCTGTATGCGTCCCGAGTGCTGGGAAAAGAGACACCCGGCAAATTTGAGATTGATGAGTGAGTGACTCCATGATTATTGATCCTATTCTGCTACCCAAAGAAGCTCGTTGCTTGAGAATATGACGGGACATTTTAATATCCTACCGTATTTTGTTCGCACAACAGCACCCCTCTTGGCCCCTTGGCCCAAGGGTTCTGATATTTTCCCGGCTACCTTTGCTCACCCCGGAGGCCAGGCCGATGCTCGATCCGCAGGGTTTGTATCATATTTGCACACGTCTTCGGCTGCTCTATAGCCGGACAAAGCCTATGCTTCAAACTTGGGAAAAATCCAGCTAAGGCTTCGCTCGGGAGAGGAGGGGTGGGAAAATGCCGCTTGAAGCAAGGGGCTAATGTGGGGCATGACTCTCTGTTGCGGGATAACTTTTGGGGTGGCCAAGTGACACTGGGTGCGCGGTGACCATGAGGAAGCAAACGTGCACTGCTGCCATTTGTGGTGTTTCCACCATCTAGAATATCAATACAGGGCATTTAACCTCCGCTGGATAGTCAATCATTGGGGACACAATCGCCCCTGGCTTCTGTGAGGCACGCACGAGACACAGTCGTATAGAGTGATCCCCCATGGTGACTAGCCAATTCACTTCTGCGCCCTGGCTCCTATCGTGCATGAGGAAAAACTGTCCCGTCACACTCTGCCAGGCTTGGTCCATCCCGCAGCTCCTGATGAAATTCCCGAAGTGGTGCATCTGGAGAGACTAGACCCAGGTGGAAGAAGCGCAAACTCCCCATAATATTATCTGTATTTTTAACCCAATCTCGCTCGCTCGGGGCTCAAGCAAACAAACCTTAATTGGCGATTGTTGTTCGAAGTTTGAAGTATACATGTGCCACGGGTGATTACATAGGTGGGATATTGACCTCGTGATCTAATAAGCACCCTAGGCTTCTATGCAAACGTTTAAGCTGCCGGAAGCCAGCGCATACAACATACAGATGATTCCTAAAATTTGATATGCCTTACAAGCATCTATCCCGGGTTCCAAATACTTTTAGAGGCAATAATGCTTCGGGTGTTTTTATCGGGGATGGTCGGATTTTTTTAGGTGACTCAAGTGTTATTGCAAACGACCCTGGGGCATAGGTACTTCTGCCAATAACATCAGGCCTGGGAGTCTCCATTAACCTTCTTGGTCAAATAGTAAGAGTGGGGGTACTATACTTTGCTGTATGGGGTGCTGCAGCAATTTAGGGTACAAATTCCTACAAACGAAGGGAGCCGCAAATCTCATGTAGCAAACTCTAGTAAGGCGCCTTCCGCACGGATATTCACATTTGCTCCAGAGCATTGGCCGAGGTAGGAGGGAGGGTAGACCGTGTGGATCCACCTCTAATTAGTGTGATAGGTGGTGTGGGTACTGGCAAACTGTTTTGATCTGGACTAGATTCTTCGAGAAGAATTTAAAATTTGTCGAATGCTCACGATTCATAGTTTTTGTCCAGACATATGATATCTATGGTTTGGAGGCATCCTGCATGAAACATAAATGTTTTTCCTTGTAAGCATTTGAATCCGGGGGGGGGGGGGGTGAAGTAGAGGTCTGGAAACTATTTCTGCTGATGGCAAAAAAAAAATCTCCACAAGGGCAAGGGTTATGTTTTCCGATTTTCAATGGCCCCTCTCCCCCACGAACAGTTCGTTGCTAATGTCCTTTTGGCGCACTGGATTCTGTTTCAGAGTTATTTCTTTCACTTTCTGGGGTTCAAATTTAGTTTTGTGGGGAGAAATTTTTCCAGATTTAATTTACCTACCAGTCCAGATCTTAGCATGTGGGGTATGAAATTAAATCTTTCTGCCGTATTTAGTAACGATAGTCCTGCATCACGACAAACATGGTCATAGAACGTCACTCGTTAGACTTCTGCTCACAATACTAGTATAAGGGGTTAGTATGGCCCCAGCGACTTTATGGGCTCACTAGCGACTTAGAAAGTTGGCTGGTAAGCCACTTTTGTGCGTGAAAAGACTTCACACTGGCCTCGTACCTACGTGCAGTACTAAAAGCACTGCCACAACTGTAGTACTGGCACTGTTACCGCGTCTACCGGTTCAACTAATAGAATCCCCCAACTTACGATATCGCTGTAACCTAAAGCAACCACGGCGGATGCAGGCAATCGAGATTTCTGTGCCTGAGGCGTGAACGTGCATCGCGAGGCAAGCTAGTGCGAAGTCTCACAAGTACTCGTAGAATGGCACCTCGAAAACCCCATCTCTCGATACAATTGGATCGATGAGGTGGCTTGATCGGGTTTCCAGTTGTATGGGGAGTGGATCTTTTTTTTTTCGTGCTGGGGGAGGCAGAGGCAGCAGAAAAAGCAAGCCTTGCCCCATGGGGATCAGCCAAGAGCGGACTTGGGGGATGAAGTCCAGATGGCTACAATCTAACAGGCCGGTCATATTTAGTGTTTATGACACGACACTCTTCACAAGCACTTGCAGGAGGCTACCTCAACTGAGAGAATGTTTCAGGCTTCTACGCGGCACAGATACTATCCCGCTAATTGTCCCCAGGTTTTGCGGATTGCGGGATGAGATGTTTATTGAGGCTTGCCTTCTTGGCGATAGAAACCAACCTGCGATGGCTTTCTAGATTGGTTGTATATTAATGAGGAATATTGCCGTTGGAATCCTTCTCCATACCGATGGAATGGGGACGAGGTTAAGACTCTGGCAATTCAAGAGTAGGGGTTAGGGACCGTGCACCTCCATTTTTCGCTTGCAACTAACAAGACTTAGTGAGCTAACCATCATACTAGTTCCCGGCATGACCTGAACGTCTGGATCCGGATTTAGTATGATGGCTTGGATACACACATACAATTCGCCATACAAATATTTGATCCCTGTGTTCAGGTTCTACGTGCCGGGGACATGTAACCCCACGCCCGACGTGTCTACAAGCAGGGTACGTGCCCAAAAAAACAAAAAACGGTATGATATGTGTGATAGCCCAGTGGGTTACAGTACGGTACGGTACTCGAGTAGTGATAGCACCCTGCTCTACAGGTACTCCTTACCTGGGTAGAACGACCCACGTCTCCCATGTGCGATGTCTACACAAGGTATATTGGCATTCTTGTGCGACCCAAGTTCAACAGAGGCTCCCTCTTATTTGATTCACAAAGACCTTCTCTATACCTGCATCCAGAACAGTTCCAGAGAGTTCGCTGCCAGTCGCGCAGGGCCTTAGACTATCTATTCTATCAGCAGGCGATTGGGCCACCTCTATTTCCTAACTTGCTTGCTGAGTTCAACTATCTCCACTTCTCAGTACTCTTGCTCCCTGTCCTTGATCGAGCGACCTTTACGAAAAGGGCTGCTATCGCATACCGCCAAGTTCGAGCCTTTTTGATTAGATCTTGGTACCATGCGATAACGTTCGTGTTCACGAACTTCGTTCAATCGTAAGTGTGTTCAGCAGTATGTGGGATGTACTGTATGCCGGCCAATTACTATACTCAATCAATCGCCCTGCGAGTTTTAGCATAATGATTTCCGAAAAATAGGCTCAGGCATCAGTAATATGCGGGTGGTACTGCTTAGTTGTGTCTCACAAGAGTGTTGCATGAGGAAAAAGAAAAGAAATTGAGAAAAAATTCAGAGAAAAGCAGAACTACCAACTACCAGAAGTAGAATGGATCCATCCCCCAATAATTGCTGTCATTTCGACTGGAAATCCAGAGACCTAGTGATGCAAAGCAGCTTGGGCGGATGCAAGAGGTCGAATAATGGCAAGCTTGGGCCTCTATCCCGGACGCATCCCGCCACAGGAAAGCGATTTGGCGATCCCTCTATAGTATTATAACACATTTCTTTTTTCCCCTTCCTTCCTCCTTCCTCTTTCCTCTACTTTACTTCTCCTACTTCTCGCGGTATTCACTCATTTAGCACTCGAGAAATCCTTAAAAGTCAAAGCAGAGGAGTGATAGGGACAGACCCCGGAATATGCGAGAGGGTGAGAGAGGGATCTCGATTATAATAAGAACGCTGTCCAACAGGTGAATGGTTTGATGCTTATTTTCACCAACATATCGTCTTGAGCCTTTCAACGCATTTTCTCCCTTTCTTTTTACCCTGTCCATGACAAGTGCATCACGTCCAATCTCGTCAAAAACATCATAACCCTCGCTGTCCCATCTTGTATGATAACTGTCGTATTGTATCGACATCCCCTAAACCTAGGCCCTGCACTCGTCGATCAGCGCTTTGTCATCCATTTGACACCCTGTACCTCCTTCGTATCGCTGCTTTGCCCTGAGAACTTCACTCCAATTTGCAGTCCATCTGCCTTCTTTCGGAGCCCGGGTCAACAACCCTTCTCAGTTCATCGTAGGTTTGTTTCTTACCCGGATCCTATCATACATACCCCACCCCAATCAATTCAACACTTCTTCCACTAGTCTATCACATCACTGTGCATAAACTTCTTTCGCACAAACACAATAGCTTACTGTTGCAATAACAGCAAACCAAAGCCTAGGCGATCTTCTAATCCATGATTTTGAAGATGGATCCCCTCACTCCAGCTATTACACCCGGCACTGTTTCTCCGGCATCGGTCCCTGCAGAGAGCCATGTGTACTTTCCACAGAATCAGTCTCTCGTCCCCGCTCGATCTCTCTTGACCCTTTCGGTCTGCTCGGTAGCCAGTGAGAGCTCCTGTACACCAGTTTCTCGCTGCCCGCATTGCCTTGAAGCTATCAAACTTACAGACACCGAGAAATTCGAGTTATCGCTATCATCAGATAACCAAAACAGAATTGGTGATGCAGAACACTCTCCGATAGACACTACGCAGCGGCACCCACTTGGGGACGGATCCTATGTGGATTCTGCTACTAAGGCACTTCTGAAGACTCTTCAAGAAACAGATAGGGATTTAAAGAGAATTGGCCAAGACTTACACCAAATCCATCTTCTAAATCCAACCCCTACTTCATCTCGGACCCCTTCAGCTCAATCTCTCTTTGCCCTTGCCAAAGAACAGGAAAAGAGACCACCACCCCCGGGAAACTCTTCACTGAGCCCAAAAAATGGGGTTATACCTTCAAGCCACCGAAGTGAGGCTGCTTCTCCCTTCGGATCAACTAGCAACTTAAATCCCCCCACGGAACCTCAATTCAAGTCTGCAGCTGTAGGATTCCAATCCGGGCACCCTCTTATTAGGGATTTCGGTGACCTAGACAACTTATCCCAGGCAAATATTCGTTTGCTTAAAACCCTACAAGATAAGGTCAACAAGGTTGACACGATGGAAAAACTACTGAAAATTGAACGCGAAGCTTTAGATAGTGAAAGGGGAAATGTTGTGCAAATGAAAGCAGAAGTTGAAAGGGAGAGATTACGCCTTATGGACAGAGGCCTTTGTTGGAGGAGCTATGGGGTATGCATAGCCTAGGAATTTCATTTCCTAACCGGCCATAGTTCTTGAGTTAATTTTAACGTATGTAATGTAGGTTCAATCGTCTGTTACTATGTCTAGAGGGGGCTCTGCCGGCACCGCGGTCGATGAATGGTTGAAGGGAGAAGATGGTGAAGCGGCTGTTTACGAAGAAGAATGGTCCGAAGAAAAGGAACAACAGATGCTGATGCTTGAGGAAAGGCTCAGGAAGGCTCAGATGGGGTGGAGCGATGAGCAAGAGGAAATCCTAGGACCGGTAAGTTGGCCTGGTTTATTTTTTGTTACGGCCTTTGTGCTCCAATTCCTTCCCTAGGCTCTCTTCTGCTGCTGGGATCGCTATTTGGTCCGATTCGCAATATTAAACATGGGGTTTTCCGTTATATCGGTCATGCTGCTCCTCCTTCGGTATTTCGTTTTTTCAAGGAAAATTTCTAATTTGTTCTAGTTAGAAAAGCTCCGGGAGGAGAAACGCCATCAGGCGAAGGCAAGAAGGCTCGAACGCCAGACGTCGATAAAATTCGATCGCGTTGTGGGTCTTCCCCATTCCTGGCATGGTCTACTAAGTGAGGCTAACAGCCAGTTACCAATACAGTGGTCTTCCGATGAAAAAACTGAAAAAGGATCTTCCCACAAGGTTTGTTGTAACATCCCAGTGTTACGGGCTTTGAGATGAGGTCTAACATCTATCACTATAGAAATCTGTGGATCGATCTGGCAGCCCTGCAGGCAGCGCCACACGACATTCTAAGAATCCCTTTACAAACCTTGTGAGGAGAGGGTCTGTTGGATCTGTTATCCCTCGGAGGGTAGGATCTGCCTATCTTTTTTGAGCTTTAGGCATATTAACTAAGAATTGTTCTCTCCAGGCTTCGAGTGCCAGTACAACTACCACTACACCAAAGCTGTTCAAAAAATGGTTTTAAGGCGAGCCATCACAATCGCTCCCCCCATATACAACGAAGGAGCAAGTTACTATCCAGTACGAAATCTAGCTTCAACACCGATTCCTAAAAAAATTTATCGCGAGTTTTCGGGGATTTTATTTTCTTTGTAGGCTGGCCAAAAGCGTTTGAGTTTTGTTTGTTTTAGGGCCTCATTAGCTGGCAATTCATTTGATCTATTCACGCCTTTCTTTTAAATCTTTCAGTAGCGGGAGGGGCTTAGGGGCTCTCATGACCTGCATTGATTTCATACACTGTTATATTTTTCATTTCTTCTATACCCGACCTTTTTCCGTTTTCTTCATACAATACCATATGGGTGGCATCTGAACTGGATCCTTTGGACCATGATTTTTTTGCTGGTGGTTCCGATCCCCATCTCGTTTTTTTCAAGTATTTTAGGCCCTATCTTTACTTGCCCTCTAATGGCCCCTGTCTGGATTCAACGATGGTCTTTTCCCCATTCCCGAAGCCTCGGGTGGACGTGTTGTTTCTGGAAACTAAGGGGCTGTTTGGCAAGCTGTGATTTGGGATAGCCGTGATCTGAAATCATGATTCGACATCACGATTTGCAAACAGCCCTCTGCTAAATGTGACTGCAATTTTCCAAGTCACAATTTGGGGCTAATGCTATGAGAAGCCCTCGAGACCGACTAGAATTTATTAACAAAGTAGGTGACATTCTAAACGCAAATGAAAAAGGACAAAAGAAAAAAAGACCCCTGTTCGGACCTTCCCCTCTCCTAGCCCCTCGCATTACCCCACAGGTTCTTAATATCAGTGGTTATATCCTCCGGTGCGTCCACCCACGCTCCCGCTTGAACGAGCAGGGCGACGATAGCCAGAGGTGTAGACAGAGCCGCAGTTACCATTCTGGTTGTCTTTGACATTGGCACCACCATCCCCCAAGAAGTCCTCGAAGAGTTCCATCTCCTTGTTCTGGACCTCAGCCAGAGCAGCGGACTCCTGCTGGGCGCTATTTTCATTGGCGTTGAAGTTGGCGACTTCAACGCCAAGCTCGTTCTTATTGGCGTTGGCGACCTCAATGTTGTTTTCGGTGGCGAGGAGATTGCGGTTTTCGGACTCGAGGGCGCCGAAACCGAAGGCTTCGCCACCCTTTGCTAGATTGGCGTTCTCGTTCGCATTCTCGGATTTGGCCCCCGCAAGGTTCTCGTTCGAATTTGCGTTCTCGTTTTCTGAGGCGGAGATGGCGGCGTCATACTCTTGCTGACGTTCGTAGGCGTTCTGGAATTGGGGCTTGGCGGAGAGGTACGGGTAGTAGTTTTGGTAGCCGTTTTGGTAGGAGTTGGTGTTGGGGTAGTAGGATTGGTAGTATTCTTTGGGTTGGTATGTTGGGTAGGCAGGGGAAGGGCTGAGGATATCATTAGCTAAGTTGGTGCTAGAGAAATGCAGGTCAAGAAATACGTACGCAGCAGAGGCCCCGGCAAACAGGGAGGAGGCAATGAGTGCGGCAGTCGAATACTGCATGTTTCAAACTGTCAAGAGAAAAAAAAGAAAAAGAAAAAAAAGAACGTCTTCAGATATATTGAATGAATGTGTTCTCAATAGAATTGAGGTTGGGAAGTTGGAAGCAATGGCTTTGACGATGATTTCTTTAGAGACCGGACTCTCTGGTTTCTTATACAGCCCCCCATTCCCGCCTGATGTAATTGGTCGTGTTTACTCGATCCGCAATCATTGACTAGTCGGTGAATCACGAGTGATGCAATCAGAGAACTAGATAAATAGGGCTTACCTAGGCAAACTCCGAAGGCAGTACCAGCGACCCGCGTGGCCGGTTCCAAGCCGGGCACTTTGTCTGGGAATAGCTATTTTATGTGTCCGGCTTCAACACAGGCCAGAGTAGCGAAACTGGAAAGGCTCATTGGGATATAGACCGGCTCTTATTTTAGCTATGATGTTTTGCCTGCAAAACCCAAGTGCACAGACATGATCTCAGGTTCCCCGAATTTCTCAATCGACTTTAGCCTCCTATGATGTCCCGAATAAGATACCCAGTAGCGGCCCGCACCGCCCCCTCCGTAGATCAATTCAGCTACCGAAAGGAGCTCGCTATCTATCGTATTTTTACCGAGACTATCATTTTAACTTTCCATAAGTTCTCACGAGATACATCATCTGATATATAGTACGATCACAATCACGGATATGTCGGATCTTGCTTAGGTCCCTCGGGTCAACCAGAGCAAAGTGTCATCATGAGCCTACAGCTAATACCGGTATCTAAGCCTAAAGCGGTAGGGCAACTTGCGGTATTACTTAGCAATCTTTGGGAACTTTTGGATGCAATTGATTAGAGACAATTTTGTAGAATTTATTTAACCAAGAAAAGTCAAGAAGGAAAAAAAACTAATTAAGAAAGAGATGTCTAAAAATGCGTTGAGCCCTAGAAAACCTAAAATACCCCTGAACCATACCCATTTGCGTAAAGTTTGCGGAGCAGTACTAAAGCGATCTAATCCCCCGGGCCTAGTCTCGCCGTCAATCGCCTGGTAACGACACGCCCACAGGTTTATAATCAGAGAAACTCACGAAAAATCACTCATCATTTCTCGCCAAAAACAGACCAAATCCTTGCCGGGCCTCCCTTTTTTCTCTTATTGCCCAATTTCGGAATCATATGCTCCGTAATGTACTTTTCAGTGTCAGGATCGAGCTCATCAGAGAACTTCTTCGTTCCGTTTTCGTCAGTGTAAACATGGAAATTGGTAGTGCCGCCTCCAGGACCCTTCTGGACACCTCCAACGTTGACGTGGTAGCGCATGGAATTTTCCTCCTTTGATTTCTCCTCAGTGCTGCCAGCAGGCTTCTTCGGCTGAGCCCCCATCTTTTCCTTTACCGGAGGGGCTCCTGTGGCTTGTTTCCCTGCGCCTTCTGCAGCATTGAGTTTCCCCTTGAGGGACAGTTTTGGTTTCTGCTTCTGTGGAGCTTCTCTTGCTGCAGTTCCCTCAACTACCTTTGTGGGAGGAGATGCCGGTCTGGCACGAGGAGGGGGGGCCCGATCAACGCGTGGAGGTGGCGCATAAGGAGGAATAGGAGGACCGTTGACGGTGGGGGGAGGAGGTCCGTAGGTAGGTCCGTAGTTTGGACGTCCATAGTCCGGGGGAGGTACCTCCAGCTTTTCCTCAGGTGGATGCACTGGTCCCTCTAGAGTTCCCGGTATGTACGGATTCGGGGGACCTTGTGGAGGCGGAGGCCCATAGTAAGGTTGTGGGTTGTAAGGGTGTTGGGGTGGCAGTTGTGGTGGTACCTGGACCACGTAGGAGCCATAAGGCCTGTTGCCCGGAGTATCGCAACTCTGCCCTGGGGGGAAAAACTCATTCCAAGGCTCTTGAAATTGTGATACTGGGATGGCGAGCCCAAGTGAAACCATCGAGACGAGGCCGAGGCCAAGGAATATTTGGACCATAATGAAAGCAAGTGTAGGAGCTGAAGCGGTGGAAATTTTGATAAGATGGATTTCCTCAGGGCCCTCCGCCCGTGCAGGAACCTTCTGAATTTAAGTCACTTTTCAATATCCCCTTCATTCGCCGCTTCCCCAATTTAACACTATGCCCTCAACTCTCCTCAAACCCTCTAGTGTGTCTTGAGTCCCCAACTCGTTCGGCCCTTCCACACATAACCCAAAGGGTAAACATCGATACGGTAGAGGCCGCACGACCAGAGCTAACTAGGCATACCATTGCCGACGAAAACTCCAACCAACCAGGGAAACACTGAAGTTTATATCAGAGTTATAAAAGAGGGAGCGGCATTCCAAGCAACGTTTATTATGACCATAAGAGTGCCTATGCCCAATTGCACTAACCCCACTCCATGAAACGATGGAGAGCCTGAGGCTCCGTGCCCTAAATTATAACAAGTTAAATAGGATCTCCCGTTTACCCCAGGCCAAAGTCCACCTCAAATTTCTGGTAGTCTTTTAGGTAGGCATGATAATGGAGCTTTTGATCGCAAAAGAGCCACGGCCCATACCCGTAAACCGGGCCAAATCATAACTTTTAAAATTGGACACCGTAGCATAATTATATCACCATATACATACTTTTTGAGTGGTCAATGGAGCAGTAATTGGAACAAACTTTCTGAATACCGGCAGTACAGTGAATCGCCTACATTCGGAACCCCTACCCGCTATTGAAGCCACCACGGGAGTTAATTTCCGGCAACGAGATGAGGGGCAACGCGACTCGCGATGGGATCTTGTTGTGATAAAAGTATGTTCGTCATAATTCCGCAACACCTCCTCGACCAAGGGGCAGCGGCCAGAGGGGGATAGAGAGAGAAGATATCCCAATGACAGAGCCGAGATTTACGCCATGCCGAATAATAGAAATTGGATACCCATCGACATTGAGGTTCAGCGGAAAAAAGTGACTCCAACCTAGCAGACCCAGGTTTGGTGCAATTGGGCGGTGCTTCACGTAGGGCGTGGTCCCGGCGCCAGGAGACACCACTAGGACAACCCTCACTTCTATCATGAACCTTGAAAGGGAGTGATACGGAATCCATCGCCCCCACCAAGGGACGCCGGATTCCACCCTTCAACCTCAAACCAGGAAAAACACTATCGAGCTCAGAATCGCAGTTTTATTCGTCAACGAAATCTAGGCTAATCCCCTAAGAAACAGTAATAGAACACGTTGAAACAGAAAGCTTAGCATTGTTTCCCAAGAATGGCTCAGTCCCCGCTTGCAATGCTATTCCGGAGGTATTAGTGTAAATCTCATACAAGCTACTCGCAACTCTGTTGTCGACTTACTGTTAACATATTGTGAGGTCGGGAGCCCGTAATTACTTGAGACATATGTCAAAAATAACTTGAGATCACCAGTAAAGGAAGTGAGCGGTGAGTCAACAGCCACAAAGGAATAGACATGCATGGAGCCGTTATATCCGTCGTAAAGTTTCCATCGGTATCCTCCAATGCTTGGAGTGGCAATGGTGTTACCGGTAGAGCTGATAGGTCCCTGATTCTATCAGTTATGGCGAAAGAAAAACAGGCGACCAAGTACCTACTGCACCACCATAGGCTGCAAGCCAGATCATAATTTCATATTCCGGTTCACTCCCAGCGGTCGAGGAGGTGAAAATGTCATAGGCAACGTTCGCAACAGCTCCGTTCATGCCGGTATATCTAGGCCGGATGAGAACGAAGATCCCGCAAGAGAGGAAGAATAACCCACGAGTATCCCATTGTACTTTTAATGGACCTGATATTGGCTAAAGTCTTGGGGGTAAAAATAAGGCCTGCGTGGGCAAAGCTCTTAACTTGGCTGAAAACCGTTAGTTCTAGAGATGGGAATGTAAAACACCATATGAAGCTTACTGTTCGTCACCAGCCCAAGACCAGGTAGTATGCCATGAAACCCCATTCCCGCTCGCAGAGTCATAACCTGTGCATTGAGACCCGGAGCTCTTAGAACTCATTCCCCACAAGTTGTTGCTGATAACATAGTTGTTGGACGTGGCCACAGAACCCCTGAGGTAATGTTAGCAGAAGAAACCAAGTAGTAATCCGGAAACTGACCATTGATCACAGAAGTCAGCAGCAAGAGCAGTATAGGCACTCAAGAGTGCAGAAGCAACGATAGAGAACTTCATGATGAACGATAGAGCTCGCCACTCCTTAAACTCTTATAATCTGAGGATTTTTGGAAGCCTCTTGCATTTCTATCGATGGCGAACATCCTCTATATATACAAAGCTTGACTGATCGAAACGCTCCTTCTGGTTTCCATCTCTGCTAGATGCCTCTGCCGTCCTTCCAAAACATTTCCTCCCTTGCACCATAGCAATCCTTCTTCTCGCTAAGCATGCTACTAACCTCCCTTCTCACCAGGCACTTCTAATCCTTGCTAGATCACATCCGAAACCTATTAACTGCGCCAATCAGGACTCTCTCGCCCTTCTTCTCACCGCAACTACCCTAAACCAAACAGAGTTAGATGCCCCAATAGCAACGGATCCTTCTCCGAGCGTCCAAACCGAAGTCTTCAGTCGGAACACCAGTAACTGAGGTAGTGTGGTTGCATGAGATCTTCGTCGTACAGCACACAACATAAACCCCATGTTCTTCCTACTCTTCTTCATTCTTGAGCACTTGCCGGAAACCCGGAGCGAAATTGCTGGGACACGGCCCGCCTCACCCATCAAAGTCAACAATGAAGTTCTCGATGTTCTTCATGATGTGGAGTACAGTCGCACCTCGCTGTCCCGGATCTCGCTCTCCCGGATCCCCCGCTGTCCCGGACGAAATTCAGGGGCGAGGCACCCTATCCTCTACAAGGAATTTCCATATATAATCCTTGTGGAACGTTCACAAGGTCAATTCGGACCGGAATCCTACTTGCATCTCTCATATGATACCCGAAAACTAGTCTGCCACTAGGACGTCCAGAATCTCCCCTTTGGGGGAAACACAGCGAAAAGGCCTCTTTCTGCCCTCAGTTGAGACAAAGAAGGGAAATGCAAAGACCTTACTAGGAGAGGCAACTCCAATGCCCTAGGGGTTTCTCAAATACTCCAGTCCTTGCGTTATTTGCTCTATTTCGAAAGTCTGGCTATCGTGCCCCAGGCATATTCGAATAGCAGTCTACCAAGACCTCTGTTACTTTTGCGAGAGCTACTTCCCCGCAACCCCTAAGCCCGGATGAAACACTCTCCTCGGGTGAGAAATCCGAAATGTACACATGTTATAAGAATGAAAGCGCCACCTTATCAGTTTGTTTTGGCCCAAAAAGCAGACCCGGGGTTGGGATCTCTAAGCTTTGACCGAAGCATACAGAACCCATGGAAGATAACATAGCTTGGGCAATTGGAGAATAGAAAGTTATTCAATCAAGTCCTTCCAATCTCCTGCCCAATAGGTAGGTTTCGAGATCTATTATGATACTTGTACTCCAAGGGCCTATTGGGGTGGCCAAGACAACAAACCATGGGCTAGCAGCGATAGATTTCCTCTAGTGGCATCAAATGAAAGGGTTGGGTATGGAAAAGATGGTCTTGAAATCAACGATGTTGATATTTGAGTTGGTGAGGTTCTCGAATTTTAACTCGAGAGGTCAAGTCCTAAGCCTTCCTGTATGGTTCGATGCAACACTGAGAACCAAGGTCCAAGGTCCCCGGTTTTCTCCCCCCGAACCCTGGGTTTGACCACCTCCCCAACAGGGACTAAATTATTTGAGCGCTCAAATTATTTGCTTCCACGCTAATCCCCTAGACTTTGTACAGCTGCAAACTTCAGCACGTGTCTAACAACCTAGCCAAAGACGAACAAGGAAGAACGATGTTAAATTCTAGGAGCAGCATTGGCCCAACCTTCAAGGTGATGAACCTTCAAACATGTTCATATCAAGGCATCGGCGTAGTGCCCGCTACCGCATGTGCCGAAACTCTCACAGCTGAACCCTAACCATAGACCCCCCCAGCCCCAAGTCATCCGGACCCACTCCTGCTTCACCATCCTCAGGCGTCCGGATTAAAGTGGTGTTCCCTCTGTTGCGTCATCACTAAAAAAGGCGACTTCGATTCTGAGATATTGATGCACATTTAAAGATTCTCTAGGAAGTTGGGAGCGCATATTGTGGGGGACGCCTTAAACCAGAGGACAGACGACATTCATTTCCTTAGCAACAGGCGTTAGTCCGTGTCTTGAAAATGATTAACCACCGGTTAATTTGTTACATTTACAGTGCCTCTTGGCAACTTCAACTGCTATCACTGGGATGCAATCCTTGGCTCCCTCCACTTAAACTTTAAACCCATGTAGCTCGGCTAAAGTACAATATATTCAAATCCTCTTTCTACAGTATTTTCCGAATCTCCAGCGTATCGTCGATAGAGTCGAGAGAAAACAACGCTCCGACTCCAGCCCCAGAGGAGCCTTAGCAGTTTGAAGTAGGGCATTTTTCAGGCTAGAAGAGCTCTAGTTAAAGGTTTCATCCACCAGAGTTCCAGGTTCTGTTGAAATATCATACCGTGAAAACTCTTGTAACTTAATTCTCTATCCCCGGCGCCCCCAACCTCTGGGTTCTGCAACAAAATAAATCTTGAGGGGGATTAGCGCTTTCCTGTCACGGTATAAGATCAGCCCTCAAGACGTCTAGGATCCCATTGACTAGTATATTTAATGCGGGTTAAAGCACGACTAGTATATGATCAGGATAGTATTAAATATTAAGCATACACAATTCTGTTAACTTGTCAAATTAATCCTATCCTTGGCCGACTGAGATAGCGAATCGATAGAGCCATCACGGTACTCTCTCTCCCTCTCTCTGCCCCAGGTACCGGTATGCCGGTAGTCCACCCTTTGTGGCAGGTTTTTGAACTCCCGATGAGGCCTCAGGTTGCAAAAGTTTGTCTACCGTGTTCCCCCAAACTAAATATTCTAAGTTGAAGTAAGCACTTTCAGTCTACCCAATAACTTTTACGGAGTTCATATAGAAAAGAGAACAGCCCTTGCCCCGCTTCGCTTCGGTATATAAAAGTATTTTCCAGGAATATCTCCCTAGCGGGGTTGAAAGATACCGGCAGTCCAGGCTACTCATTCCAGGCAAGTACCAGAGCATCGAAGATGTGGTTGTGTTTGTGCGCAGAGGTATAAACAGATAATTGGCTGTATACTGCTCTAATTCCTATGTTCGGGCAGAGCATGGCATAGGCTATCATGAGCACTCTTGCGTATAAGTTACAGCCCGCTGTAGAATTAATCAAAAATAAAGGAGTTAGAAATATGGAATCGATTGGCTCGAGCCACCTGACCCTCCAATCAGAACTCTAAGATCCTTTCTCACGTTTCCCGATTGTTCCCTTACCACAGGCCATAGCGACCAGGCAGTAGTTCTGGAGCGGGGATGGTCAGGGAAAGCTTTATCTCCCGCACTTGATAGAGTCCGCCATACAGCCACCATTGGAGAATACAATAACCTGCACTACACTAGTACTATACCGGTATTGTATTGCACAGATGGCAATTCCGGTGGTATTACCTTAGGCACTCCTTCATACCAGCTTTCGCTCAACACTAGGCCAATTAGGACCACAGCGCCCAAAGATCAAGCGCTCATATTGAAGGGGCTCTGGGGAGATATTATGATCACCTTCAGAAAGCGGTTACAAGAAATACCTAAATGATACCATCCGGCGTCATGTCCGAGGTGTGTCCCGGATACCTCTTTAAGATTTCTCAGGTACCGGTGCCCTAAAGCTTACTTCACAATCAGGATGGTATGAGGTGCACCACAGCATCTGGGCTGGTCACTAGTCCTATTTCCAGAAAACATAATCTCATAATTTCCTCTCTTTATCATAGTAAATGTATGGTCACACAAAGAGCCAATTCTAGAAAGTCTGATAAGGTGCCACGAGAGACCCGGCAGATTCTTCGACAGCGTTTTCTGGGGACTTCAGGTTGCATCCGCCCTTCCCGGTTGGCACTCGCTTCCGTGCCTCACAGATATTATGTGTAACTCTTAGCCGTTTAACAGAAGCGAAAAACCCAGATATAGAAAACCGGGCTCAGTAGTGACCGGGACAGTCTGAGTCTTTCTTGACCACCAGAGGAAATCTTAGTGGTAAAGCCACCCGCTTCGCGAGGGGGATAGCTACTTGACCCAAAAAATTTCTTAACAAGAGGGATGGAACATATATGCACTACGGCGATCGTAACACAAACCGATTACTAACCAACACTTCATACAGTACTCTAGACTAACAGTACACCTGTGCACCCTAGGCACCCGATATTATCCTGTTTTCCGCCAAGGCCGGGAGTTGCCTGAGGTTGGACGGTACCTGGGGTCTGAAATCGGCCCTTTCAATACGAGTAACCGTAGTTGACATGGGAACCAACTAGGTGATTTTGGGTGTGGATTATTACTTGTCGGGAAGCATCCGAAAACAGGGGTTGAGGAATTATATGGGCTCAAATACGCACTGACATTTGGTGATACGTTTCGTGAAATCTTTGTTTTCGGATGCTTGCCCAGGATAAGTGCGCCGCTCAGCGTTTGCCACTTGTTTGCCATGGGAAATCCTGCAAGACCAGTGACTGTAACACACTCAGCTGCATTGTTGTGGACATCTAAAACCAAGCTAGCTTATTTGGAAGCAGAAGCATGTGCAAGGCCACTTATCTTACCCAATACTCAACAAAGTTCATCAGAGTAGGGGGAGTAAACATTAGGCAGTCCTAGGAAGAGTTTTCGATTATCTCATCTTCTTAAGGTGTGTTTATTGGCAATTTCATTCAGTGGCCTGGTCCTTGAGAGGGCCGATTTCAGACACGAGGCACATTCTAGCTTCAAGCAGCTCCTGGTCTTGAGGAAAACCCAGATATACAGTAGCAAATAATCCGGTACCTGCACTACAACAAGCCGGGGTAGGCACAAGAACACAATAAAGACAAAACACTCGAATAAAATAGACTACTCGAGTACAGTTACGCCCCGCCCGGGTCGATAATCCGGATACCTCGCTGTTCATAGACTTCCGAAGGTTCTAAATTTCTTAACACCAAAACTTGCCCCGCTACCACAGACCATCCACCGTAGCGCACAGATTCCTTTAGTTTTTTGGCCATCAGGGGTAGCGGGGTGCAACTGTGATAATACTATGGTAAATAATATAAAGAAAATAGAGGGAAATTTTTAATACTAGTGCCGTCCTAGTCCTCGTCGTCGAAACGGCCCTACCATCGTCCAGTCGAGGGCGAGCACTACAGCAGCGCAGCTAGACTACCAGGAACACTAAACAAAATAGCTAGACCGGAGGTTTACTTACCGGTATGCTCAAACTAATACTGGCACCGTAAAGTCCTACAAAATCTACTACCGGTGCCTCCATCGATCGTCCCTATACGAGTAATCTCCGAATTCATAGACAAAGGCTCCTGAGCAGGATGAGCGTTTTCCCAATACTGTATAAGATCAGCAACCCTCAGGACTTCTTGAACCAAGAAAAAAAGAAAGGATGGGATATGATGAAGTTATTGATTTCGTTTATTTCCTTGAATAAGTTAAATTTTCCTGATGATAAGAATGTTTTGGCATTTACACAGGCAACACAGGTGCAGTCTTGAAATTTTTCAAGATGAAATTGGAAGAATCTCATAGGTTGGGAAATATTCACGTTGATTTTATACTTAGGTATTAGTGATTAGTTCCTGTTTCATTTCTTTTGCCTTCGTTTTGATTTGGGTTTTTATTTGCCATGGGATATTTCCCGAATGCAGCGGTTGGACCCTAGGAAGCGCTAGTCATGTACCTAAAATCATACCATGAAATTAACAAAAAAAAACAAAAAAACAGGACTTCTTGAACCTCGCTAACCGGTATTCGCAATTCCGTCAATTTGTCATACCAAACCTGCCCCGGGCTGACGGGCTGATTCCCGCCTATAATCTGAGAGTGGATTTCAGGAGATTTTAAGGCAGCCCTGCTGGGCTCCAGGGTCCATCACCTCTCCGGCTCCCGGATCTCCGATACCCCTCCACCACTACACGAGCTTACACAACCCGCCGCCTCAAGCACCTTACTCTCACATCCTTGCGCCGAATTTAGTCCTTCCAATAACTCCTAACCGGCTCCCCTCACCTGGACTCTTTTGCCATCGTTTTCAGAGGCGATTCTTCTTTTTTTCTCTTCCATGGATAGACTTATGGAATCGGGAGGGAAAGTGGTTCCTAGGTGGGGTTTCCCGGGGTGATCCTGGCTCAAGATGCAGAAAATTCGGCAGTCGAACTTCGTTTGCTGAGGAAGTGGACTACATGGTGGCTAGGGGGGGGGGGACCTGTCCTTACGGGCATGTTACTGAACACGGACTGTACGTAATGCGGATAGTATTTAATCACAGTTCTCTATATCATGAGTTTGAAAAGGAAACTGCCCAATTCCTCAAGAGGGGGACTTTGTTGGAGGCGGGGGGATCAATATCATTAGAGCGATTTCACATGAAATTTCTCTCTACCATACAGCTGAAGGCAAATTACCATTCCCTCAGGACCTAGGGGAACAAGGCCGATGGGATAGAAAAAAATTCCCCTTGTGCCCGAGAGGTGGTCGAGAGAGCAGTTTAAACTACCATAGTAAAACACTAGGCCAGGATGCTTCGTTCGACGACACATTATACTGAAAAGCACCTATTCTCACATCTCACTCATAGAGAGAGCCCCATACCAAATTTCAACCCACCTACAATCATAAACTATCAGCCTCTCCATCTAAACTCCAAAACTATTAAGCACAAATCGGTCCCCTTGCTAACGCTAAAATTCCAATCACTTTCAACAGGGTAGTGCCGGTAGTTATTGCTCTGAAAATCTCCATTCATTTTTGTTCCCCCCTAACTCCGTCGTTAAAAAAACCAATATCTGACAGAACATTAACTTTACTGGCTTGGTACTGTACCCTACGATAGCATTCATCCCCGCTCCACGAGCGCCGATAGGGAAGCTCGATTTGCAGAACGGAAAATGGCCCGAACGAATGGTCTACGAGGCTATCATACAATCCCCTCTTCGGGAGAAGGAGGGAGAATTTTCGACAAGGTAATTACATTCCCAGACTCATTATAGGATCACCCCTCAGAGAGAAAGCTGCTCAAGGGCAAAAGATTGGCTACCGGGCACTTCACAGCTGGCAAGCAACCAATTGCCAATTCAAAGCACAGTTGTGCCGGAGAAGTTGTTTACTCGCATTACGAAAAGCACAGTAAGAATCAAAGATTTGTTTTACTAATAAGCCGCGCTAGGGCCCTTCCTTGCCCGCACTTCCGCCCTGCGCAGAAAGGAACTCCAATTGAGCAACGGAACAAATAACTAGATGGTAAGTTACCGTACAGTACAAGCCCATCCCCATGGCTAACACCCATTGTGATCATGACACTGTGATACTGGAAAAAGCAAAAATATTGACCACCAGCTCGATCAGTCATCGTTTTGCACTCTCCCATATCCCATCATACCGGTATACCGTAAAAACTCGAATACAAGGCCGGTGTGCTATGTCGTTGAAATTTCCCCCTCTGGGATAGTGGTAGGCGAGTCACAGCAAACTCACCACACCTCGGCTCGGGCGAGAAAAAAAGAAAAATACAGAGCGCTTTGCCACGAGAGGCAATTACAACGACACAGCACACCGGCCTTGTATTCGAGTTTTTATACATCATGTTGGAAAATGGCAGTTTAATGGCCGCACTCTGAGGCCGCTGAGGTATACGTACTGTACACACTAGTCGAAGAACGCGCAAGCTATGAAAATGCTCTTACCTCCCTTGTTTTGCTTTCCCTCTTGCCCTCTCTCACGATACACCTCTCTTCCTGTACAGTACACAACTTTCCTCTAGCCTCTCCTTTCCATCAAGTTATCACAACCAACCAACCATGATCTTCATCTCCACTCAAGCGGTTTCACTCCACTGCGTAAAATCCCCACCGTAAATCTATACCTCCGCATCCATTATTTTCAACATAATATTATCATGTCGGAAATATCCGCACTTGGTATGGGAGATGCCCGCACTCTGAGGTCGCAGTGATACGCGTATGCCCCGGCGGAGGAGGAGGGACACGCAAGCTATGACAAGTTTTTCTCCTATTTGTTTTTCGTTCCATCTTGTGTCCTTTCCTCGCCTAAGCTAAGTCCTTGCCTTCCAGTCTTACTAGTAAAACACGGTCAACACAATTAATCATGAGGCGGGCGGGCGGCGGCCGCGG
>Ga0307517_10000490_pt1 | contig 67946 bp, 61 predicted proteins | sample 23_EM_MG_FD_194515 | JGI IMG/M metagenome (GOLD analysis project Ga0307517, IMG submission 194515) | Populus trichocarpa ectomycorrhiza microbial communities from riparian zone in the Pacific Northwest, United States - 23_EM | ecosystem: Host-associated > Plants > Roots > Unclassified | place...
TCTACCGGAAGTTACCATTTCCAAAAAAGACTGCAGGGCCCGCCCGTCAACCTAGAGTCCTGGGGTGTTTACAAAAGACGGACGCCGTGCCTGGCCGTCCTTACCCACCCTGCCCGGGACGGACGGGGCTATAGGACGCCAGGGCCCTGGCGTCCGGACGGGACGGTTGGGAACACTGCAATAAACAAATCCAGGAAACAACAGGTCACTATCGCGCGGTTAAGACGATAGACAAGAGGCTACACCCGAAGGTCCATTATTCAAGGGAGCTTCTTGTGATGGCCATACTGGCCAAGGTTTGTGTTATCACCCCCGAAGGAATTCACTCCTCCGGTAGTCTTCCACTCCTACATGATACTCTGATTGTCTAATGGTCGTTTCTTTTTAGCGTCCATCGTTATTCATGGAGTTCCTAGGATGGTTCGAGGACCCCGAGACTCTGTATATTGCAATGGAGTATTTCGAGCAAGGTGATCTTACTAAGCATATCGGAACACCGCTGCCACAAGAAACCGTTCAAAATATTTCCAATCAGATACTCGAAGGTCTCCAAGTGATGCATCAACAAGGGATAGCTCATCGGGATCTAAAGCTTGCGGTATGGTCTTTACCACCAAATACTTCGCTTGACTACGTTGCATTGCAGAATACTGACGAAACATAGAACATTTTTGTTGTCTCTATGTCTCCGGTGTGGGTAAAACTAGGGGATTTCGGAGTGTCGAAGCGGATCCTAGCCCAGGCTGCCACAACCTTCCACACCCAAGTGTCAACTCAAATCTATAGTGCTCCCGAGGTTCTGGGATTGGACTCCGATAGTGAAACTTCGAACTACACGAATTCCGTTGACATCTGGTCACTTGGATGTGTGATATTTGAGTTACTTGTAGGGACAAAGTTGTTCCTTGCCGAGGGCCAAGTGTCTCGCTACTACTTCGGGAAATGGAGTTTTCCTGAAGATAAACTCACAGGGTTATCACCCCCGGTGGGCGATTTTGGAATCTCGTTACTAAAATCGATGCTCGCAATCCAACCCGAGGATCGCCCTACAGCCGCAGCTGCCCTGGGGAACGCCGTAGGAGTGATAGTGAAGAGTGTGGAGATGGCAAAGATGAGGGTACCCTTAGCAAGAAGCGTAAAAATAGGCGGGCTACATATAACGAACCGAAGAGAAGAAGCGAAAGAAATTTGATTAAACAGGAGGGCGCAAGGTGCATTCTTAGGGGTGGGTCTTCAGGAGAGAATCCCAGATCGCACATAGGTAGTTGCCCTACCATCGCGGGGAATACACTTGACACTTCGGCAAGTATGATGACACTACCGGTATCATCCTCAACTGGCAGCCTAGTGATCCAAGCTACTCACACCAAGAGCCCCAAGCCAGTCAGACAAAAACATATTCGGAATATTCCACAAGCATGCCACCAAAGTATGACCCAGAACACCACACTCGCACTACTCACAAAACGTGTCGCTAACAAGAATTGAATGCCAAATCCTAGGTCAAGCTCAAGCTATCCCCCAGGGTCAGACCCTTACCGTCGAAATTGTCCCCAATCCACCCCCGAAACAAATAACCCGGCGGAACACATCCCGAAGAGAACGCCCAAAGGCGACACCTCCATTGTCTATGAAACTACGTCCAAGATTACCCACTAGGAAACCCACAAGACCCCGTGTAAGAGGTTCAGCTCCGACTCATACTCCACGAAGGGGAGGTTGCACTAACCAAAGTGGGGCAGCCATCAATTTGATACAAAATCCGAACGCTAAGCAAAACCTTAATTCAAGGCCAGACATCGCCGCCACCCCAATTCACAACGCCTACCACAATCCTGACCAAAATCCCAATGCTGGCTTGAACCAAAGCACCAGAGGAAGTCGACATCCCGGAAGGAACTCAAGTCGTCAGCAGCCGAGCACAGGCCAGGCTAAGGAATCGATGCAAGCGCTGGAAGGGGAGCAATAGACTACCCATCGGGAAAGACAGGGTCGTGATTTTGGAAGGGTCCTAATTTCGGAACGTTTGTTGGGATTGAACGACTTATGTCACATGTCTAAATTTCGTTTGTGGAATTTATATTTCTGTTCTGAAGGACCGGAGTTAGAGTTGCTGCAGACAGGTGCTCGAGAGCAAATAAACGATTCTAAAGGAGTGACAACCAATAGTTGCCCCCTACCAGCAAGACCTTTTCGTAGCAACAATGGTGAGGTCGGCCTTGGTGATCTGAAATCAACCGTTGTGAACTCCAATTTCATTAACTATCCCCTCCATTTAAAGGCTTCTTTCTGAAACTCTGCCCGCCCGGATGATTACTGTTCTCAAGGGGGGGAATTTTTCTTCACGTATAATTGAAAATACTGGGCTAGATTGAATAGTAGTTCATGTATGGTGGTAGTTGACATCATGAGGGTTGCTACAGTACTAGGACAAAACTTTTCGTCCAATGCCCTTTTTACACCAAAAGTGCCCATCTTCACCACCCTCTGCCATTGTGAAATGTCTATGAGAATCAGCGAAAATTTGTCCATGCATTAGAAAACCTGTAGATAACATGAAAAAATTTACAGAATCCTAAAATATTACCAAGTGATGGAGAAAAGATCATTTAAGTATTTGGTATTGGTTGCCATGTACTTTTTTGTATGGACCTCATACAAAAATCTAAGTCACTTTCACACCAGTTGATGCAATCATGAACCATGAAGGCGGCTTTGATTCCTTACGCTTCTACTAGAAGTTTGAATAGATAGTGATTCCCTAGCTGATTGAAAGATTTCAAGTGCTCTTATTTCAGCAGTGTTGAGAATTGTTTGTTTAAAGATGTCCATATTTGGTGTAAAAAGGGCATCGGACGAAAAGTTTTGTCCCCGTACAGTACTGTACAAAAGAGCCTTGCTGCCCGGCCACAATTGGTCGCAACACTCCAAATCTTTAATTTGCGCCCGAGTAGAAATTCGCTATTGGACCAAGGAATGTCATGACTTTATTACTAGTAGACAGAAAATAATTTCTCCCGCCTGCGCCCACCTTTTCCTTGAAAATCATAATAGTAGGCGTTATCCTCCTATACACTACTTCTAGAGACATTCCCGAGGAGTAAACTCACATTTCAGGAGTTTGTGGGGGGGCTAGTTGTTTTGTGCCGACCACTGTACAGTGCAGTCCAGTACAATCTCGTAAAGCCCCTTTTTCCGGGTAGGAGGCCAAAATAAAATGTAGTTCAAGGGTTTCCACAAAGTAACCTTTCACTTTGGTTATGTCCTTTAGACGAGCAGCAAAATTCTTTCCAATAACCCCCTAGTGACCTTTTGTGAAAACCCTTCCCTTGGAGTCTACCCTCCGCTTAAATAGGCTCGCGTGTTGAACAGCAGTTCATTTTGGCATTCTGCCTGCATTAGATATCAGTATCTACTAGAGTAAATTATACTCGAGTATTGAAACAGATTGCGCGAAATGAACACTTTTTATATCGTGCCTGATTACCAATTGTGCTGTCCTGCATGGGCTCATTGCTGACGGAGCGATCAGCATGAGAAAAAGAGTGTCTGACTTCAATTCGGTACGATACCACGCTCGCATTGCCGGAATTAGTCATACGCCACATGGACTGTGGCTAGGTTAATCAACCTTTATTTTCCTTAGCCACCGTCAATGTGACCTATGGCTAATCCTGACGAGGTGGATGTTCAAGGATAGTACAAGTACTTGGCGATTCAACAAGTATTGGAATGAATTGGCCCCAAGATGTCACTATATACACCTAAAAGCCCAAATCTTGGTGCCAATTCATCCGCCGACTTTATGAATTGCTCAGTACTGTCAATGAGTACCACCAACCTCTTTGGGATTAGTCATAGGTCACATGGGCTATGGCTGCAGAAAATAAATGTTGATTAACCTAGCCACAGTCCACGTGACCAGTGATTAATTCCGGCGCAGAGAGCGGGTTACCGAATTGATATCGGGCACTTTTTCTCGCGCTGGTCGCCAGGCCCCTCCTGAGTACTTTTGGATCAGCGAGAACTTTTTAGACAGGAGTGTATCCATACGACGCTGGCTGAGACGCCACCATCTAACGTATTTTACGGGGTTCCGGCTCTGTACCCTGATGCGGCTCTCCATGGCAACCACTGGAACACCCAATCTATATTTTATTATCTGCCCAACTAGTAGTGATACCATATTGAAAATATGTTAGAAAGTACTTTTAGAGATGGAGAATCAGAATCTGAAGTTTATATTTAATAATAAAAAATAATGCTTCTTGTATACTCACTTTATTCCAAACTGGTTCAAATAGTATCTTACCTCCAATAATAGTAAAAAAAGTTGAAACCAACCACAAAAATGATAGTTTAAGCAAATAATATAATCAACTAGGTTGTGTATTTGATGTATAAATTGCTTTGGTATTTGTTTGTAGCTATTTAGGAAGGCAGTGTGACTGGAAAAACAAGGATAGTTAAATATCTATCTTAAAATCCGAACAAGATGATAGCTGCTCATAGGGTTTACGTAATGTTCCAATACTTTGTAATCTATTTTCATTTAGTGATTCAAGATACTATATAAACCTCCAAGGCAGTTGGTGATGCCTTGCAAAATTTATTCCCTAGTTATTGGAAAGTAATTTACAGAGAAATAACACCCTTCCGCCTCAACCATGGAAGCTACACAGGCAGGATAAAGCTAAAAGCTTCGTTATATGGTCTATTCATAGAGATAAAGCTATGGAATAAGTTTTAGTGCACTTGGACATTGGGATTTAGAGATCTCACACCTCTACTCTAAAAACACAGCATTTTGCTTGTAATATTCGGTGTTGGTAGAGTTGTGGTGCAAATTCTCTAAATCTCAATCCCCAAACATACTAAAACTTATTCCATAGCTTTAGCTATATGAATAGACTATATAACACAGATTTTAGCCTTATTCGGCATGTGTAGCTTACATGGTTAAGGCAGGAGGGTAGTATTTCTCTCTAAATTACTTTCCAATAACTAGTGAATAAATTTTGCAAGGCATCACCAACTGCCTTCAAGGTTTATATAGTATCTTGAATCACTAAATGGAAATAGATTACAAAGTATTGGAACATTACATAAACCCTATGAGCAGCTATCATCTTGTTCGGATTTTAAGATAGATATTTAACTATCCTTGTTTTTCCAGTCACACTGCCTTTCTCAATAGCTACAAACAAATACCAAAGCAGTTCATACATCAAATACACAACCTAGGTAATCATATTATTTGTTTAAACTATGATTTTTGTGGTTGGTTTCAATTTTCTTCACTACTATTGTAAGTCACATGCTATTTGAACTAGTTTGGAATAAAGTGAGTATACAAGAAGCATTATTTTTTATTATTAAATATAAACTTCAGATTCTGATTCTCCATCTCTAAAAGTACTTTCTAACATATTTTCAATATGGTATCACTACTATTTGTGCAGATAATAAAATATAGATTTGGTGTTCCAGTCGTTGCCATGCTGAGCCGCATCTAGGTGATGAGCCGTTGCACGGTAAATTACGTTAGTTTCCCCACCAAAGCCTTGGAACGCGACGGATCGGTAAGTTGGCCCTGGCTCTACCATAAACAAACTCCTGAAATGCGGGTTCACTCCTCGGGAATGTCTCTGGAAGTAGGGCATGGGAGGAGGATACCGTATAATCTGGCAAAAGTCGGACTGACGCTAGTGAGGATTATCTTGAACCTGTCCAACCACAGCGGCCCATATGTTTAAACTGTGGCGAATTCGCCTTCTTCGAGCTCTCCTGTTGGTTCGGTTGCCTTAGTTTCGCTTCAGCTCCAATCCGACTTTTGCCAGATTATACGGTAACATCTACTTTTGTGATTTTTTGAGGGGGGGGATCTGTGCCAGAGAAATTATTTCCTTTCTGCTTGTGATAAAGTCATGACATTTCTTGATTCCAATAGAGAATTTCGACTCGGGCGCAAATTAAAGATTCGCAAAGAGTTTTAACCAACGGTGGCCGGGCGGGCGGCGGGGCTCTTTTGTAGCAAACCTCATGATGTCAACCATGATGCCACCATATCATGAACTATTCAATCGGGCTCAGTATTAAATTTTGTAATTATGCGTGAAACAAAAATTTCCCCTCTGGTGGAAGATAATCGTTTGGATGAGCAGAGCTTTAAAAACAATTGTTGAAATTAGGGTTGATTTCAGATCACCAAGGCCGACATCACCATTGTTGCTACGAAAAAGTCTTGCCTGTGGCGGCCAACAATTGGTTGTCACTCCTTCGGAATCTTCAATTTGCGCCCGAGTCTGCAGCAACTCCAGCTCCCGTCCTTCAGAACAGAAATATAAATTCCACAAACGAAATTTAGACATGTGACACAAGCGCTCAATCCCGACAAACTTTCCGAAACTAGGACTTTCCCAAAAACACCACCCTGTCCTTCTCGATGGGTAGTCTATTGCTCCACTTCCAGCGTTTGCATCGTTTCCTCAGTCTGGCCTGTGCTCGGCTGCTGACGGTTTGGGTTCCTTCCGGGGTGTCGACTTCCTCCGGTGTTTTGGTTCGGGACAGCGTTGGGATTTTGGTCAGGATTGTAGTAGGCGTTGGGAATTGGCGTGGCAGCGAGGTCCCGCCGCGAATTAAGGTTTTTCCTAGCGTTCGGATTTCGCACCAAACCGACGGCGGCCCGTGCAGTCTCCCCTTCGTGAAGTATGAGGCTCGGTCCTCTGAATTATCCGAACTGTCGGGGCTGAACCTCTTGAGCGGGGTTGTGTGGGTCCCCCGGTGGGTAATCTTGGACGTAGTTTCATCGTCAGTGGAGGTGTGGTCTTTGGGCGTTTTCTTCGGGATGCGTTCTGTTGGGTTATTCGCTTCGGGGGTGGATTGGGGACAATTTCGACGGTAAGGGTCTGACCCTGGGGGATAGCTTGTGCTTGGCCTAGGATTTGGCATTCAATTCTTGTTAGCGACACGTTTTGTGAGTAGTGCGAGTGTGGTGTTCTGGGTCATACTTTGGTGGCATGCCAGTGGAATATTCCGAATATGTTTTTGTCTGACTGGCTCAGGGCCCCCGGAGCGAGTGTCTTGGACAACTAAGGTACCAGTTGAGGCTGATGTCGGCAGTGTCGTCATAGAAGCGTCAAGTAAAGACCCATCCCCAAGGGTGCACCTTGCGCCCTCCTGTCTAACCGAATTTCTTTCGCTTCTCCTCTTCGGTTCGTTATATGTAGCTTGTCTGTTTTTGCGCTTCTTGCTAAGGGTGCTCTCATCTTTGCCATCTCCATTCTCTTCGCATTCACTCTTAACGCCCGTTAGCCACGGATTCCTCAGCGCAGCTGCGGCTGTAGGGCGATCCTCGGGTTGGATTACGAGCATGGATTTTAGTAACGAGATTCCGGAATCGCTTGTCGGTGGTGACAACCCTGTGAGTTTATCTTCAGGAAAGGGCCATTTCCCGAAGTAGTAGCGAGACACTTGGCCCTCGGCAAGGAACAACTTTTTCCCCACAAGTAACTCAAATATAACACATCCGACTGACCAGATGTCAACAGAATTCGTGTAGTTCGAGGTTTCGCTATTGGAGTCCAATCCTAGAACCTCGGGAGCGCTATAGACTTGAGTTGACACTTGGGTGTGAAAGGTTGTGGTAGCTTGGGATAGGATCCGCTTCGACACTCCAAAGTCCCCTAGTTTGACCCACACCGGAGACATAGAGACAACAAAAATGTTCTATGTATTCGTCAGTATTCTGCGATGCGACATAGTCAAGCGAGGTATTTGGTTGTAAAGACCATACCGCAGGCTTTAGATCCCGATGAGCTATCCCTTGTTGATGCATCACTTGGAGACCTTCGAGTATCTGCTTGGAAATATTTTGAACGGTTTCTTGTGGTAGCGGTGTACCGATATGCTTGGTAAGATCGCCTTGCTCGAAATACTCCATTGCAATATACAGAGTCTCGGGGTCCTCGAACCACCCTAGGAACTCTACGAATAATGACGGACGCTAAAAGAACTAACCGTTAGACAACAAGAGTATCAGGTAGCGGTGGCAGACTGTCGGAGGGGTGAATTCCTTCGGGGGTGATAGCACAAACCTTTGCCAACACGGCCATCACAAGAAGCTCCCTTGAATAATGGACCTTGGGATGTAGCCTCTTATCGATCGTCTTAACCGCGCGATAGTGACCTGTGGTTTCTTCGATCTGTTTATTCACAACCCCAAAACCTCCTCTCCCGAGTTCCCCACAATTTCTCCAATCCTCCTTTACTTTCTCGCCCCTGTTTTTCGCCTTTTCCACATATCTTGTGTGTCTGATGTGATCCTGAAAGAATTCGGTTTTGAGTCTATACCAAACAATCAAATCCGAATGAGTCTTGTCCATGTCCAGTGTTTGGGGCTCGTTGGATATATAAAACACGGAATTGGCTCAGAGGGTGGAAATGCAAGGCCCGAATGACCTTGGCTAATGGGAAATGGAGAAGGGGCTTGTGAAGAGTTGCAGATTTAGCGTGAAAAAAATAATACTAAGTTATCTCTCTGGCGGGGGAATTGCTCACCGTTGAAATATTTATACTGTGCCAGTTCTGGGGTTCGGTTTGGGGGGGGGGGGCGGTGCGGTTTAGGGAAGGGCTGTTGTGGAAGGGCGGTTTAGGGAAGGAACGGTGGTTTAGTGAAGGGTGGTTTAGTGAATGGTAGTGTAGGGAAGGGCAGTTTAGTGAAGGGTGGTATAGGGAAGGGCAGTTTAGGGAAGGGCGGTTCTTGTTGAGCTTGGCCTGTAATTTCACACTGGAGGTGTGGGCAGTCTTGGCTTGTGGTCTTCAGACGGTCAAGATATGGGATTTGGCTGCTCACGCTAGTTTCTCGCTGTCACCTGGAATCACAAAAACCTAGACCCCTTTGCCCCCATTCACAAGTAGAGCCAATCAGAAGTGGCCGCTACACTACAAGAACTGTAGTGATTAGAGTAATCTTTCGTTAGGGTGTGAAAGCAACGATTCCGAGAGGAAGTTACAATATGTATGCACGAGTAAAAAACTAGAAACTGTGTATGCGTGCCAAGGGATATTCAGGGTTCCAGACACGCCTTGCCGGAAGGTGCCCATCGGCCTTTAAATATAGCGTTACCATCAAAAATATTCACATATATCATTGCAATAAGAAACAAGATGTTCAACAAGCTCTTTATGCCTCAAATAACCAAACTAATTTTTTGAAAATAACTTATCCCTTGAGCCGCTGAAACTTTCCAGTCCCGATTAAATCTACCGTTAAATCTAACATATCATACTAGCCTATTATAGTAATCAGGCTAGAGCCTTGAATGGTCGGTGTGCTCAGAACGTCGCTAAAGGCATACTTCTCATCATGGGAGTGACAGGAATGACTTAAAGAAGGGTTGCTATAGTAGATGTAGCCGCGATTACTTGAATAGGCTATCGTAGTATTTTAGATGTTAAACCTGCCTGGAAAGTCTCAGCGGCCCAAAGGATGGCCAACTGATATTCCCCCAAAAGTAGAAGAAACCTTGGATGATGCTCTAGCGATTTTCCTGGAATTCTTCACGCAAATTGCTATTGTACCTCAAACACACCCACCACCTTTAAGTGATGGCAGACCAACCCACACAAACCCTTTTATCGCTATGGGGAAATCAAAAGTCCAAGAGGTCATTAGGCTTGCCCATCCTTGTTTCGGTTCATTATTTGAATTTTTCTCCACCGTTTTATGATGGGATAAAGGTGAGTAATTTTCCGTGAAGGTTGGGATTTTTCGATGGTATATTTCCCCATTGATGGTATGATACCCAAAAGATTTGTTGCCAAGTGCATGGTATTAAAAAGGATCAACCCTGTGGCAAGCCGAACTGGGGAAAGATTACCATGCGCACCCAGCACCCCCCTCGAAATCAGATGAGTGTCCAAGACCCTGAACACAAGGTTCAGCTGCAGGATGAGCTTTGCTTGGTTGGTTGGGTTAATTCCTGGTTGCACCACACTCCCGTCTAACTCCTTCCAGCGATTGCGCCTTGGCAAGAGGTATTTTTGTTTTCTCCTTTCTTTTTTGAACAGGATACGGTCCACCCCACCCCTCCCAGCACGGGGGCGGAAGGTTCATTACGGCAGGGGTACAGAAGATACAGTACCGTAAGTGATAGAAACTTTCATTCTTCCCCAAAAGGACGAGGCTTTGGGTATGTGATTGTGGCGAGATATGCTTTTTCTTCCCTAACTTTGGCTCAGTCTACTTTGAGCTTTGCGGCCCTTGGCTTTATTGTTTGTTTGCATAAATAACCGAACATTGGCTGTACAACGGGGCACCTCCTCAATACTAGACTTCTCAACAAATGACCGCCAAAACCACAACTAAAAAAATTTCAAAAAAATATATATCCATAATCCTTATTAATGTCATATCATCCATCGGCCTTAATAATAGCCCCCTGCCGTGGCAAAGACGTGGCGGGGTTCGAGAGTGAGGGGGAGGGGTTGCCATCTGGCTCTGGAGAATGTTTCCATGCCAAGCGTTTGATTATTTATGCTAAGGCACAATAGGTTTCTGTAACTAGGAATAATAATATTATATAGAAAGTAACCATTCAAGCACCCTAGTTGTACCATAAGAGCAAAGAGAGAGGGCGAGAGGGCGAGAGAAACCCAATGAGGCTCCTTTTTTTCTCCACTCACTTACTCATCCATTCTCTAACTTCTTTCACTTTCTCAACAACCACTCTTTCCGATTCGTGGTTTGAAGTGGTGTCATTCTTGTTTTCTTTTTTCTGAGCGAGAGGGGATGGACAAGGGACTGGTGCTTGGGAACGGGGAAGGGGTGGTTGATCTGCCGAAGGCAACGAGTACTCGAGTAGCCAAGTGGGAGCGAATGCTTTTGCTCTGGTCATGCACTATTCCTTGTTTTTTTCATAATCTAGGACTGAGTTGTAGGTCTCTTCAACGCTTTCCCCTCACCCAAACCAGAAAATTTCCCACATCTTTGGCGCAGGCTCAATTATTCCTGCTCTGAGAGTAATGTAGCTAGCATGGGTCACAAAACATTGTCCTCCGATTGTGGTCTGTCAAGGGAGCAATGACAACCAACCCCTAGTTGTGATCAGGACCGCTCGTCTTGGTCACAGCGAACACGGATTCTGGGGAGTCCCAATCACCATATATATTAAACGGGCCTTAGTCAGTTCAAACTCATTATTAGCCTGACCCAAAAAAAAAAGGGCCATTAGGATAATTTAGCCGATCCAGTAAAAGGCCGCTAGGGTAACAAAGTGGAATAATACCCCAATAAAATAGGCATTTTCGATGTGACCTATCATAGGGCGCAAGAGTCTTAGAATTTGCTAACTTATCGGATAATTGGGTACCTCATTACCTGGTTTTTTTCGGCTGCCGCCAGTACGTTGAAATAAGAGTTTTCTTGGTAACCTGTCTAATATTCGCAATAAAACACCTTTACTTAACCAGTTATGGCCAAAACCAGGCTCATTTTGGACTCTTCCGGACAGTACAAGTACAAGTATCGTGTCCGGGAATATGTTTTCACACACACCAAAGTAGCTTACAAGCAAAAAAATGTTAAACATTTGTGGGGTCACAAAGTGGTTTGTGAGAAAATTTTATGCCGGATACTTGTATTGAATGTATTGCTTCAACCCCTACTTTATTTCAACGTACAGTACTCGCTGCAGGCGAAAAAAACCAGGTAATGCGTATTACAACCATTGAGACGTTGCACGCTTTGCCAAAGTGTTGGAAATCTTGGCACGTTACGCCTAGCAAACGCCAGGATTCCTGTGGATTCTTGGAATGCGCAAAGTAGAACGGGTTGCAAGTAGTAATAGCGCAGCTCAATCAGGGAACGAGAAAGACCGGCCGGCCGAAAGGGGGATGGACGGCCTCCTAGGCCCTCCGGATAGAGGCTGACTGGTGCATTCTTTTAAGGGGAAGAGCGACTGTTAGCGCAGTAGCCACACCCCACCCAAGTGAACCGTTCGAAAGTTTCTTATCTGGCTTTGCCGCCCGGGTCGGTGGGCGCTCGGGTATCACGGGGGGCCATCCCCATGAGCGCGGCCGAGAGATACCGTAATTGAGTATATTAGTCAAGTGTGATAAGAGAAACAGAAGTCGCAAGTTGTAACAAGTGAACCACAGAGACTCATAACACTACAGCAGAGTTGACAAGGGAGGGTGATAAACAATACAGCGATGTAGAAAAGTGAAAGAACAAGCAAAAGAAAAAAAGCAACCCGATCATTGGTACATAGTTTGACTCACAAGAAGGTTATTAAAAAGTTTGTTTGCCAGTCCAAGGCAAGGTAATGAAGTAATAATGCGCTTTAAAAACGTCATGACATTGTGAGCACAGTACTATTACAGTTCTCTCTAATAACTTTCTATAAGGTGACTTGGCAACTGTATCACACGCTACGATGCAGCCTCCGGTAAAAGAAAATTGGAAAATGTGAAGGTGAAAAGCCAGAAACATAGTGGCTCGGTTGGCTCGAGTACACCTAGCACTCCAACCAGGACCCCGAGGACCTGATCTCTGTTTTTTCCGATCATCTTGTTTACCACAATCCATAGAATCTGATGAGAGTCGGAACGGCACTAGTGCGGATTTTCTTGAACTTGTCAAATCATCGTTATCGATTGTGTCCAAATTGTGGCGGGTTAGCTTCCGGTTGGCTTGGTTGCCTTAGTCTCACTTTAGTTCACTCTAGCATTTGTGGCTGGTTCGAGAAACCGTTACCAATATTCAAGCCTACTGGCACGGGAAGGCTGGAAGGGAAATGCTAATCTCTGCCCCTCCAGTTTCCATTTCCACCTCTCCTTTCTCTGTCTGAAGTTATTTTCCAGCCGTTCCCAGAACCCTTGCCACTGGGAAACAGCTCGAGTATGATCTCGATGCCTTACTCGTCCTTACCTTATAATAACCTACTTCTAAACCCCCGGCTGGGAGAAATCTGTTGGGGCTCAGTCCATGATAAAACTTAGTCAGCAAAGTCTAAGCGAGAGTTGTGGGAAACCCCCAGAGGAAAACCACACATGATTCATAGTATTAAATGTGTTTCTTTACAATTAAAATAATATTTCATACTTAATTCTTCTCTTTTTTCTGCCATCGAAACACCATTATCGGCCTTTTGCCTAATCCTCGTTGGGTACAGTACACAGACATATCTTTGTTTTCCCAGATCATCAAAACATCTATCTACTAATACTGGCTGGGTATATCCAGAACGATTTAAGTAATAACCCCCGGTGACCCACATTCCGGTTGGTTGTTGGACCACGGCTTCCCATCGCAAGCTTTGGTCATCGATAATCCAAGTGGTTGGCGCCCTAGCCAAAATATCTCCTTTTTTTCCTTGCTAGTATTTATGAGGGGTTGGTACAACCCATTGCCAATTGGGCTAAGCGCAGGGAAGCCAGCCCGGAGGAATGGCACACTGTCTCGGAGGTCGGGGGAAAAAGGTTCACCCGGTTGCTGGGCCAGTGCGGGGTCAAAGCTCCAGGACAATGGGCCCGTGGACCCCCATTAAAATAGCTTCCCCCCAGCTCTCCCAGACCGCGACATCTCCATCCTTCCTACAGCTCGCGTTCCTTATTGACAGCTTGCGTTCTTTATCCCCTCCCACACCCCCGATCGACACCTGGGCGCCCTCATTGCCACGCCGGGACATATCGGTAGTAACGATCTCCCGGGCAAGGGCTGCGACAACACCACCAACGCATCCGACAGTGGAATTCTCTTGTCCTACTCTTCTCTATATTGCTCTCTTCTTGCTCCGTTGATTTCCTTCCATTACTGTAACTAGTTTCTCCTTTCATACATCTCTTTGGCTTGGGAGAATTGGCTCCGTGTTTTTCTCTCTCTTTTGTCCTATGCAACCTCTCTTCCCCTGGAGGCTCTTTCAACTTCTGGCCCCTGCCAAGGGAAAAACTTGGTATTAAGGTAATGACTTGTGGCCGCACAGGCGTTTAGTACAAACAGTGATGAGCTCTTTTGCACTTCATCCAGCCTACTGGGTAGGATATGATTAATTAATAGGAGTACTACATGTGGTCGTGTATTCGACACGATAGGCTGTGGTTTGTTGGAATATGGAACACTGCAGTGGGCATTTACGGCAAGAAATTGAATAATTGAACTTCGCGCGAAGACGTCCGAAATTTCCTCTCTTCGGTAGTGGTGGCGAAGGCGTCCTATACACCGACCGCCTGAGCCCTGGTGCAAGAGAGAGAAAAAACCAAAAAATAAAGAGCTAGGCCTTACCGACAAAGGCGACTTCAACGTCTTAGTACGAAGTTTTGTTATTCAGGTTCTAGCAGTATTGGGTATTGGGACATTCGCTGGGTTGCATGGGGGGACAGGCAACTACCGGTAATCCTGTCTCCATATTCTACTCCCAGCTCTCCATAACTTCACCGACTAAGGCAGGACTCCGGGTACTGGGCAATATGACAATTGGAGGATTCAAGCATCCTACCAATTTTTCAAAGCTATGAAATATGTATTATCTGACAGTAAGTATTAGAGAAAATGAAGGAGAGAAAGAAACACAAAAACAATAGTCATCAGTCATTGCAGATCGAGGGCTGTCGTTTTCCGCTGGCGGAGGCGTTGGGCGAAGTGGGGCTGCCCTTGTCGCTTCGAGACACGGATTGTTGACACCGATATATCCCGTGGTGACAATGGGGGCGCCTGTCTGGGGTGGCGGGCCGGAGTAAAGAACGCGAGGTGTAGAAAGGTTGAGAAAACGGGCTGCAGAAAGCTTGATAACGCGAGCTAGAGGAAGGTTGAGGTTGTTGTGTTCTGGGAGATTCGGGGGTGCTATATATTGTGGGTGTCCCACGGACCTATCGTGTTGGAGCTATGACCCCGCGCGGGAGCGAGTCGGCTAAACCTTTTCCCGGCAGACCTCCGGACCCCCGCTCCTACCTCCAAGGTAAACCCTATGTGCGTTTGCCCAATTGGCAATGGGTTCTCCCAACCCAACATATATTGAAATCATGAGTATTGGCACTGCTAGGATACAAACTGCCTTCCACCTCAGGGCCAAATTCACTTTAGCGAAACAAAGGTTTGCATATGGTGAAGTGACCACCTATATCTGACTAAATAAATTTTAATACACCCGGCCAGTGTCGGTCTATCCCAAGCCTTCCAACTACTATCCCCTTACATAAAAATCTAACTTCCACAACTGAAATCTTGAAAACCCTCTCTCTACGAGAGCCCTGCAATCCCAACCAAACTTCCAAAATCTCATTACCTAACGAACTCATTTCTTGCCATGTGCCCAAATTCGATACCGCGAATACAAGGATGGTCGTGGTGAATTCGTGAGTACCCATCTAGGGATCCGGACAGGATTTTTGTCCAACTTTGTGATCCTTGGTCCCCGATGTGCGTTCTGTTTCTCCGGGTTTATATATATCCTCCATTTCCATCCCCGATATCGCTCCCCAGTGTTCTGTCTGAGGTTGCTGTCCGGCTCCGCCCGAGATGCCGCTTTCCTGGGATGTTAGGCTTTTGGCCGGCATTGGGATTTCAGTTAAGGGTCCGGCGTCTGATTGTTTGTGGCCTGTCCGAAGCTTGTGTTCTCTTCCGTCCAAGGCGTCGGTTTCTTCCAATGCTGGGGTTCCATCCCGCGTTAGGATTCTAGTAAAGGTTCTAACCGGAGTTGAGATTTTGGCCAGTATTAAGATTCCAGCAAGAATTCCGGCCACCTTTAGCATTCTGGTTAGGATTCTAGCCAACACTGGGGTTCCCGTCAGGGTTAGGGTTCCAACTAGCATCATGATTTCCCCGGATGTCAGGATCTCCCGATGAATCGACGGATACGTTATTATGGTTTCCGCTGTCTCTCCTCTGGGGAGGCCTGGGCGTGGATGTCTGTGGGGCATTGTGTGTTGACATTGGAGTGTGCTGTGCTGGGCTATTTGTCCATGTGGTTGATTAATGACTACATCCTCAGCATGGGTTAGGGGCCGGGGGACAGGCCCCGGGGGGTCTAGGATTCAGCATCCAGTTTGTTAGCAACACATTTTATGCGGGTGGGGCTTGGTTTTCGGGATTCTACCTTGGGAAAAATTTTGTGGAATATTCCTGATAGGGGATTTTCTCGGCTCATCAGGGCACTCGGAATGAGGGGATTGGAGTCTATGAAGCACCAATCCCGACCCCCGGCCCCCTTCCCCGATCGTGGAGCTCTCGGTGGAGGCTGGATCTGATGGTGTCGCCCCAAAGGTGCCAATTAAGGCACTAGGGGTAGCGTTCCCACCGCGCATTTGCGGTCCTGAATTTGCCCCTAAAGTCACACAGCGTGGAATACCTCTTGTGTTGCATTGCGTGATGGGATCTCTTTCACTCCTTCCTTTCCTTAGTCTGTGATTGGTAGCTAATCCGCTCTCGCACTTCCTGATAGGGGTGCTCTCATTCCGACTTGGTGTCATCCCATCCTCACCAGCCCCGGTATATTCACTGTCACTCTTAAGGCCCGCAAACCATATATGGCTTAGTGCGGCAGTCGCGGTAGGGCGATCCTCTGGTCGTATCATGAGCATGGCCTTTAGTAACGAAATTCCAACATCGTCTGTTGGGGGCAATGATGCTTTTAGTTTATCTTCGGGGAAGGGTCTTTTCCCGAAGTAGTAACGGGATACTTGAGCCTCCGAGACGAATAATTTTGCCCCTACAAGTAACTCATATATCACACATCCGAGTGACCAAATGTCAACAGAATTCGTGTAGTTCGAGGTTTCGCTGTTGGAGTCTAAACCCTGAATCTCGGGAGCGCTGTACACTTGAGTCGACACCTGGGTATGAAAGGTTGTTACAGCTTCGGCCGGGATCCGCTTCGAGACTCCGAAATCGCCCAGTTTAATCCACACGGGAGACATGGAAACCACAAAAATGTTCTATATATTCGTCAGCGTTCTGCGACGCGACATAGCCAAGCGAGATATTTGTCGGTGAAAACCATACCGCGGGCTTTAGATCTCGATGAGCTATCCCCTGTTGATGCATCACTTGGAGACCTTCGAGTATCTGCTTGGAAATATTTTGGACGGTTTCTTGTGGTAGCGGTGTACCAATGCTCTTGGTAAGGTCGCCTTCTTCGAGATATTCCATTGCAATATACAGAGTCTCGGGCTCTTCGAACCATCCTAGGAACTCCACAAATAATGACGGGCGCTAAAGGAACTAGCCGTTAGACAACAACAGGAGTATTCCGTAGCGGCAGACGACCGGCGGAATGAATTCCTTCGGAGGTGAGAACACGAACCTTTGCCAATATGGCCATCACGAGGAGCTCCCTGGGATAATAGATCTTGGGGTGTAGCCTCTTATCAATCGTCTTAACAGCGCGATAGTGACCTGTGGTTTCCTGTACCTGTTTATGGACACCCCGAAACCTCCTCTTCCAAGTTCCCCACAGTTGCTCCAATCTTCCTTCACTTTCTCGTTCCTATTTTTCGCCTTCGCTAGATATTTTGTGTGTCTGACATGATCCTGAAAGAATTCGGTTTCGAGCTCATACCAGACAACCAAATCCGATCGAGTGTTTTCCATGTTGTGTATTTGAGGCTCTTCCGGTCAAGAGCCTCAGGTGGGCTGAAAAAGTCGAAACGCAGCGCCAGAACGACAATAGTTGAGAAATAGGTGTAAAGAATTGTAAAGAGTTGAGAATTTAGCGGGAGAAATTCCAAGTTAACCTATCTCTCTAGTGAGGGGAATTTCCCAAACGGTTCTAATACTTATACTGGGTAATAGTGCCTCGGAACTTGGGGGGGCCTGGGGGGTGGTCTCGCTTCGGTTAGCGTGGTTTTCGGCGGTCTCCCGTTTCTTGGTCCCAGGAACCTTTTTCTGGTCCTAGGAGCCATCTTCTGGGTCTTAGGAACCGTTTTCTGGTCGTAATACCGTTTTCTGGTCGTAATACCGTTTTCTGGTAGTAATACCGTTTTCTGGTCATAGAACCATTTTCTAGCACCCCTGTTCGGGTGGTATGCTTTCTTTTCCCCGTAGCACCTTCTAAGCTGGGCCTTCTGTGCTAGTCTTGGCACTTCTTTCGCCTTCCACCCAAGAGAGCGAACCCCCCGTCACCCTTGCGAAAGATCCGAGCTTTTGCACGTGAATAGTAAATTTAGCTAGACTGGGTTACGGAACGTTTCTAGCATCCCCCTAGTTAGTGGTAGTGGGTGTGCCAAGGAAATCATGACCACCCCTCCCTCTTCCCCTTCCACTTGGCCTGCAAGTAGTCATGATCAAACCTCGTACTCGGGTGCCGCGGGGTGTCAAATTACACCCTGAGGACAAAAGTGCATGAGTTTTTGTGAAACGCAATCATCGCTAAAAAGAATCACCCCAAAACTTGTAAGATATGAATCCCCTTGAATGCCCACCACACGACATACTAGCACACGCCAAACAAAGAATACCGAGAAGGATGCAGAGGCCTTACCCCAACTAGCGCGATTTCTCTCCTATCCCTTAGTCCGTCGGTGCGCCCAAGAAATCGGCGCTAAATGATTGCGCAATCTTGTAAGCCGGGTAACTTTGCTCGCTAAAGGGCTAATTCAAACCTTCGCATGTCTCACTTTGATCGTGAGGTATTGCGTGAAGTTTAGGTCCTTCAAAGCGAAAGAAGAAATACCTTTTAAATTCCCTTAAATGTATGCCTGGTATTAACTACATTTCCATGAGTGCCATATTTGAAAACATAGAGGTTGACAAAGAAATACAACGCAGTATTTACAGGATACCCAAGAGCGTGCTGGTCGTTTCCCCAATCCTCCGGGCAGTTGGATTTTTTTATAATTGCCCCGCCCCTCAACCCAGAACTTTCCCTCAGCACCAAGTTCCTTTGTCAATACATCTTGAGTAAACCTAGCAAGCTCTTCCCTTATATGAGGATCTTGCTGACGAGTCCAAGTACAGAGTACACAGGTTCGGCGTCGCTGGTTGTGGACTGGTAAGTGAATCCCCAGTCGAGTTCGGCATTGAGGGAGGGACTTCGAAGCTGTAGTATGGAGAGATAACCGCCGGTTGTACTGTTTAGAATTCGGAATCAAGGTCGTGGCCCGTACTAATAGCTCCTCGGCTGTATGAAAATCCTTCTCTCCTACTATCATACTCAAATCCTCTCTATAACCTTCACTAACATTCGCAGAATCTAATTCCTGACCTTCCTGGTTCTCTGAACCGTCCCCTCCGGCAATTTCCCTTTCAGCCAACCGACTATGCTGCCCTGTAAGTTCCCTTGTACTCCGAATCCTGGAAGCCCAGTCCCAACTTCCTCCTACTAATCGACTGCCCTCTCCGCTATAGGTTTCAGGTATGAGTCCTTGTGTTCCCCTTTCCTCTCGGTCGGCTGACTCGAACGCTATATCGGGAACAATTATATCGCGGATCGGTTCTGCTCCCCCTTACCATACCCTCTTATTAGTATATACCTCTTGAGAGTGTAATTTACTTATGGGAGTCAGTAAAAATCGGAAACCTATTTCTGCTAATCACATAGAGGCCTCTATGGAGACAAGGGCTATAGTTTCCGATCTTTAATGACTCCTCCGAGTACAATATAGGTAATGTAAACCTACCCTCCTTTCCCCTTTCTGAGGGTTTGAGGCAATCGCTGAGGAGCTCACGATATAATAGCTCACGAAATTCTCGATGGTTTAAGGGTTTTTTGGGTTTCGATCCAGTTGGTGAGTGAGACTCGGTCGGTTTGGAATTCAAGGTAATAAGACGATATAGGATAAATGAATTAATGATCGCAGTGTCTAGAAGCCAGAAGAACAATGGATACCAGTTACGGCATGTACGTAACTGTGTATGGTAATAGCTTCTGCGTTGGTCGGCAATATCTACCCCTCCCATAAAGAAGTTATACTGATCAACAACTTTAGGTATTAGGAGCATTCGGCGAGAAAGGTCTGGTGGGAATATAGCACGTGAGATACGTGCATTTGTGCTCTTTTCACTAGGACTGATGAAAGAAATTCTTGGTAAGTCTTTTGTTTCTTTAAATGTATCGGCCAGCTAAGAGTATTTATGAACTTACCGGCGGCGGTTTCTGGTAATATAGCATCCAATATTATCAACTTCGTGAATTGTTGTTAACATCATTACCAGATTTTGATCCATCCAAAGCAGGGCCAGAACATCTCCGCTTCCTACTAACTCTCCTTCTAGGGTATTCCATTCTGGATAAGTAGACTTGCCCTTTTCCTTTTTATTTTTGAATGTCTTTGGGTATCCCTCGGAATTTTTCCGAGTAGTTCCGCAAGCACCAATCCCTTTTTGGCGTAGCAGGCGAAATAGTGGAACATTAGTGAAGAGGTTGTCTAGGTAAATATTGAATCGGAATTGCTGATATGGTAAACAGGAGACTAGGTAGTCGACTACTCGATAGGTAGGGGCTAATGGCTTTGGTTCGTTTGGTTTTGGTATAATCTTGGGTACTCCAGCAATACCTTTTACCCGTGAACTGTAAGTAAAATTTATTGTATACCCCCGCCAGCACAGTGCAAAAATCTTATATCCTTGCTTGATAGGCTTATTTTTTATCTTTATCGTATGTGAGCTCTTTCCCATAAACTTCACCATCATTTCATCGACTGCAATTTCGGTTGCAGGAAGAAGGTACTTCTGGGATGCTAATCGTAGAGGAATAGCCATAGGTTCAACCTTTTCATACCATGCTGGTGCAGGCCTTTTCGCCAATCTCGGAGGATTAGGGGATTTGGAGCTTGATGTTGAGCTGGTATGCGATGCAGGTTCTCCTAAGTCTTCCACTTTTGATATATGAAAAAATCTCTTGATTTGTTCAAACCGTGTCAGGCTCATAAATCTCATAGGTGATGCCATACAGTCGGATTCCGGATTCCAGTAGAGATTGGGGCGTGGAGTCTTTGCACTGTTCTGATGCAATCCCATATATATGATAATTGCAAACCAAACCTTCAACTCTCTTTCATGAGTTGCATGCCAGGTACGTGATGTTCCTATTCCTGCATTCTTTTTTTCCGCATACAGGTTGGTATTTTTGACAAGCTCACATATGGTATTATCGCTAACAAATAGTTTAAAATAGGCCAAAGGACTTGTGGTATCAGTACCGACCGGTATACGTGCTTGGGCCTGATGCGGTGGGCTTTGGTGAATTAATGGTGTAAAGTGCGGTACTCTGTCTAGTGAGGGTGGTTGATAGTCATCGGGTTGTAATAGGATATCCATGGAAATCTGTGGTTCTGGCTCCCAATTCTCCAAAGTCTCTGAGTCCTCTCCTTCTGCTTCATTCATTCCACCTTCCTCCTCACTACTTTCCGCTCCCTCTATGGTTTCTGTCTCTGTATCCTCGCTCCACTCATTCAAATCTTCCACCTCGGACATCCTTATACTGAAAAATCTCGCCTGGGAACCGTTGTAAAAAGTGTATTTGTGAAGAAATCTGTAGATTGTTGATCACGGAAACGAACTCGTTGAGACGAATTTTTTCTTCTTCTCTTAGCTTATGGTGTTGCTATCCACCTGATTCTGATATTCGCACTGACCCTCTTGGCAAATCCTCTAGCCCATTATTTACTAGTTTGTCTTACACAGATCTCCGATTTCTTGGGCGCAGCACCCGACGGACTAAGGGATACGCTTATAAAGAGTGGATTTAGGCTGGGGTCTGTTACAGCAGAGTGGGTCCACCGCGGGCCACAACCTAGGTTACCCGGCGGCCACCATCAACTGAAATAGAGCTGTTGTGCATATGATCAGAAGCTTGGCAAGAGACTCTATCTTCTTTACTCGGACTGTGAGTTCTGAGAGACTTAACTTGGGCATGCTGGGACTCCGTGCCGGGGGGCCATAAAGGCATGGTTGTGGTAGTGCTTTGGATGTTTTATTCATAGGGCGGAGATTTCTCTTTGGCGATGGTTCCGTTGCACAAAAACTCATGCCCTTTTGTCCTCCGGGTATACAAAAAAACCTGAACATGAACACATATGTAATTGATTTCACTTTACGTCTATACTCCTTCACCCGCACCAAATAGAGACATTACAAAATGCACCCCTTGGCACGCCTTTTAAGCGGGCGCTTTCCACCGTATGATACCATAGGAAAAAAAAGGAAGAAAACAGCACCCCAAAACATAAAGAGACTAACTACCGCATATTCTCATGTAAATGTCAAAATGGAAACCCTCCACGACATCAAAGTCGTAAAAAGAAAAGAAGAAGCTCAAAATCCACATTAACAGAAGAGAGGTGTTCAGGTACTGTGATAAAAAAGAAAAAAACGCCTTCGATCCAAAATGCTTGCATCCATCAAGGAACAAAATGCGCCCAAATTTCGCTTTTACAAAAGAAGGAGCCCAAAATCCTGTCTATGCAAGAGGGGGGTGCCCAAAAGCGAAAGAGATAAGAGAGGCCCAAAATTTACAAGAGAAAAAAGAAAATCCTCCTACCTTTCGTCCCCCGCAATCACCCTCGCTCTTGCCTCCACAATCCTCTTCATAATCACCTCATACTCCTCTCTGTGCGCAGCGCGTACGTGGACCCTCATGTTATCCGCCCTAGCGGTTGTATGCTTGCAGACATCGCAAATTAGGCGCTGCCCACCATGCTTCGACGCCACGTGACGGCTGCGGTCTTTCCTCGTAGTGTAGCTAGTGCACGAAGTACAGTCTTCGTAACTGCAGCAGAAGCGGTGTTTAGGGTCGTTGTGGTGATGATGGTGTGTTGCTTCAGGGTTTTGGGTTGTTGCAGCGGGGCGACAGTGAGGAGTGGTGCAGGGGAGTGTTTTCTTTGGGCGGGGATTGGGGTTCTGTCTTGCGGCGGCAGAAGAGGAAGCAGCAGTGACAGATTTTCCTGTATGTAAGGAGTGTACTGCTAGCGGCAGTCCTGGTGGAGGTTCTGCGGAGGTTGGTAAGGTGGTTGTGGAAGGGAGCGAGAAGCGGGTTGGTGGGAGGGCGGAGTACTGTGTTAAGCTTTGGCGGGGGCCACTTGTGGTAGCATAATGGGAGACGGGTTGTATGGACCTAGCTGAGGCTTGAGGGGTTGCTTCAAAAGTAACGTTTGTAGCTGGCAAGTGATTTATAAGCATGGCGTGAGGAGCAACCAGGTCAAAGTTGAATGGGTCGAAAGGGTCGGCCCAGGGTGGCAGGTCTTTCGTCTCAATGGCCAGAAAGTGCGATTCTGAGAACTCAAAGGCTGTGCCCAAATGAGGCTGTGTCCCGATACCGGAGACACAGCTCGTTTTGCGTGCTTGGAGAGGGGATAGCTCTTGAAGGCGAGGTTGCTGTTGTTGTAAAATGTTGGATTCGAACAGGGTTCCGAATAGTCCGACCGGTCAAGTCTTGGAGGCAGGACCAGACTGGCCCCTCCTGGTTGATGTCGATGACTAGACCCGACTAACTTGGGTGGTCCGGTCTGGTTTGGACTAGTCCCAGACCAGTCTTTATAAAAGATCGCATGAGAGCCAGAATGGCAGGCCAACACTAGCTAAGAATAGATGTATAGCTATGGTGGGATTTTAAAGCCGCTTGCCATGGTATAAATCAACAGGCCCCCAATACCGATTGATGGAACATCCTGAACTGGATAGAATGTTGTGGAAATGCAATTACCCGATGGATAAGTTGCATCGAACACCCATATTGTAGCAGTTGGTCATGTAATATCACTCACTTAATGCACCAAAAATAGCTTGATACTTGAGAACCTTTTTCCGCCACCCCTAATCAAAGTGATGCACTGTCTCAACCGTATAATCCATGGAAATAATAAGTTTTAATCAGAAAAAGTTTATTTGAACGTAATATATTGTGATAAAAATAGCATATCCTATTGCTTGGCTTGCCTAGTCGGACTGGTCCTGGTCAAGTCGGTTTCAATAATCCTGACTGTCCAGTCGGTCCAATTTCCACTATTAGACTAGACTTGACTTTCGACCGGACCAGCTAGTCCGGTCCAGTCTTCCGCCGACCATTCGGAACCCTGGATTCGAACGCCGTTTCCGAGGGATCTGAGGCGTTAGGTACCTCACGAAGGAGACAATCTTGGTTGATAAAGTCGTTGAAAATATCACTGATATCCCTGCAAGATGAGGGGCTCCGCGTAGAACCCATTCCTGTTTGGGCGAGTTTTGGAGAGAGGGGAGGAGGTTTTGGCGATATGTTAAGGGCGGATGGGATATGATGCAGCCAACAGGATGGTTGCCACTCGTTATATCACTGCTATGAGGTAAGGTTGGGCAATGCGTGGGTCCTTCCCGCCAGCCCCAAGATTTACTTGCAGACGCGGGATGGTCGGTATGGGTGTGAGCAGAGTTTGGGGTATCTTGAAGTGTGGTTGAGTCTAAAACGATATTAGCATTCTGGGCCAAGATTTGTCTTAGAATAATAATACTTAGAATGCTTGTTTTCCCGAGAGAAGGAATGGTACTTGTGCGTGTATTGGTATATTTATATATAGTAGGGCTTGAGGAAACGTCCCCAAAAATGGTCGTATATATCCTAAATCTTTTGGTTAGAGTATTTCTTACAAGATATCTTAAGAGATGTACTTACAGATAATGTAGCTTGCGTATAGGGGGATTAGCAAGCTGGGGAAAACATTTTCCGGGGACAAATATATCCTCATAGACACTATGGCTGGTCATTGCGCTGTTTGCACGCAATGTTCCCCTCATCTGTCCGCGAAGCCGTGATAGAGGAAGTTCCAAATTCCTCAGGATTGAGAACAAGCCTGACCCAAACCATCCTTGAATACCTAACATCGATTTAGAGCCGCAAATGAGACTTGGCGTACTAGCAAGGATGGCTACAGCCAGTGAGAAAATAAGCTTTGAAGCCTTGCCGGTGTTGCTGCTGGAGATCCGCGGGGTTCGGGTATATTCGGGAAGTCACCCGGCAGCGGGAGAGGGAAGTCCTACCAATCAACAAATCAGAAACAAGCAATCAAGAGCAATTGGATATGTAGCCTACGAGTCTTGTTCTGGTTATCGATCAGCCAGCGCTGCAATGAGTACTTGAACATGATACGGCGAGCCACCTGAGTACCATATCGGTCGCGGTTCCTGGAGACGATCTGGGGCGAGTTCTGATCTGCTCGGAAATTAATGAAGCTCTGACGTAACCTCCGAGAAATAACGGTCCAACTTGCCTCTTCAACCACAAAGACTACCACCAGCCCAACCGATGTCCAAGAAAATATATAGGCCGATACTAAGCGAAGGGCGACCTGAATATACCATGACAAGCGCATCAATCGCTCTATCTCAATACTACCAAACAGGAGATTTAATGAGGATACCTCACTAAATTCCGGCCCGGTGGGCCCCATACCCCCCCCTCGCGAATGCCGGGCCGGAGCAGACTGCGAGGGGGAGCCGCGCTCCCGGGGGGCAGCACACCGGATTAATTTCCAGCTCAATTCACAAGTAGGTGCATAGGGCTGAGCTGGAGTTGAGCCAATAAAATTGCCAAACTAGCCTTACTACTGGGGCCCCGGTGCGTATCTTCTAGGGCTCCTTGGAACAGAAACCTCGTTGAGATAAGTGGGTCAGAGCGAGGGGGAAAATTTGAATCGAAACCTTGGTACGAGGAGGGGATCAGACGAAAGTGGGCCTTAAGCAAGACCAAGGGCGAAATCTCGGCAGTCTCCCAGTCTCCGAATCGAAGTGTCGCAGAAGGCTCTATTTATCTTTCTACATATCTTGCCCTACGAAAACTAGTGTGGTAGGGCCTAATAGAAAGGCTTGGCATGCATAGGGCCTAACAGGGCTGGGAAGAGCTCCATTGGGTATTGGGAGAGGTGGTGTTGATGCGATGAACATCAGCCTTGACAGAACTTACTTTTTTGCGGGGAAGGTTATTTTGGGATGAAAATTGGATCGTATAATAGTACAAGTACCCGGGGAGATGTGTTGGTACAACTCAGGGATTATTTCGCTGGCTAACTGCCTTGTCTTTTACGAAAACATCTCCCCTGGCACTTGTACTTGCACTGGTGGCGCAAGTTTGTGTTGCCGCAGAACTCGCTTGGAATGAGGTATCATACTGCAGAGATTTATGCGAACTCAGTGTCCGATTGGACATGATATTAACAGTACAGAACCCGGATACCAAACACCGCAATGAATCGTCATTTCTGATATGTGAATAGGCCTACTCTTTGTATGAGAGAAAAAGTTCGTGAAACTCCTACAATTTTTTCCTTGCCAGAAGGGGTACCAATGGCGGTTTTGCTAAATAAGGGGCCCTTCACGGATTAACCACCACCAGAGTATCGGTGCCACCGATATCCTGCCAAGCTATCTGAATAGCCTAAGGATATAAAATCTACAGGTCACAAATCCCCGCTCCCCACATTCTACGACACCGGTACTTCCCGCGACCTCTCAAATGAGCTCGGGGCGGCTAACCCAAGCTTAAGTCACATCTCCCGTGCGGCCGTGAAACCATCAAGATTTCTAGCCCCCACCCCTACTCGTGTGTGGTGCATACCCAATTTTCTGAGCTGTGCTTAGGAACTAATTTACAACCCTAAAATTGAATGCAGTAGCACCCCCTTATATACACTCGCGTCCAAAAAGTTCTCCCTGATCCAAAAGTACTCTAGTGGGGCTTGGCGTCAACTGAGGTACTAGTGCTTGAGTACGAGTCGGTTTTCATAAATTGAGCAGTTCATATACTACTTATTCATAATTTCTCTTATGGGGGAATGAGGATTGGCAAGGACTGCGCTTTCCACTTGTTGAACGTGATCCTTTTTGGTCTTCCTAACCGGGGAGCATCTTTAACTAACCCTCGATACAATATTAATACTTCTGTTGCCGCCAAGCCGCGTTGGAGTACTTTTGGATCAGCGAGAACTTTTTGGACGGGAGTGTATTACTGAATACCGGTAGGCACCTCTATATCGCCTCTTGGTTACCCCTAACACATCTATGCATCCCAACCTGCACGTTACCCCCCATTCCCCACCTCACTCCCCGTAGCAACCACTCTGTTGGATAACCCTGACCCAAGCCGCGAGCAAAGTCTACCCTGAAGCGTGCCACCAGTGTAATACCACACTCCTATAACCACAATTGCACAGGGACCCAAAGTTCAGCTAGTATTTAATGATGGATTTGTTTGTCCTTGGACAAAAAAAGTAAAATCCGGCATTATGGAACCCTAGAAATATCACTAAGACACTCCCAAGTTTTACGAACTTTTGCGCACAAGACTGTGGCCGTCCGTGCTCGTTGTGCTCGCTAAATGCTCTACCACAGGCGACCAACAGAGGCGCGTGACGCCGGGTCGCGGAGTAGCCCCTAAGCATAGTACTTTGTACCGAGCCAGCAAGAGTGGTAATACTACAAAAACTAGTGAGTACCGGCCAGGCGCTAGTACATTCAAATAAGATTCTTACCCACGGAGGCACTGTACAGAGCATAAGTTTTGTAAGTTACGCGGGGGTAAGTATGGCAGGCCTTCCTTGTGGAACCTACAAAACTTATGCCCTGCACTTGCACCTCCGTAATTGTCTCGAAATCGCAATAAGAAGGCATAGGCTAACTCTTTGTAGCCAGGACTGATCCTTTCGGGGCTCTTATTTTGACGCAATCGTAAGTTTCACCTCAGCGGCCTCTTATTTCAACGTACTAGCGCCTGTCCGTCCTCACCAGTTTTCGCCGTAGAGTTGGCGCCAAGATCCCATGGAGACTAACCACGATTTTACCTAAATCTTCTTGGAATTATGGTGTTTTGATCATTTCTAGGGAAATTGGTTCCAACGGTTTCATGCTACAGTGTCCCGATAAAACTAGTCGGTGAAGTGCCCTGGTCAGATTGGACACCATTGCCTGTGCCACGTAGAAAGCGCCAATTAGGACATACCATATCTACTCTTGCAATCCTGCACCCCCCTAATCTCTACTCGGCAAACACAAATTACCCCCGACCATTACCGATTCAAGTAGTATACTAGGCCGTCACCTGTTGTTACGAGCTTCAGCGCGAGCCCAGCGAGGTTCTAAACCGCCCTCCCAGCGTGAGCAAAGACCGGGCAGACTTCTATTTCGGCGAATAGATTCAGAAGCTGGAGCTCTTGAGAATGATGAATGCTTTCCTACCACGGTATAAGATCAACCTTTGAGATGTGTTGGTTCTCATGAACTGGTATAAGAAATCCTGATAACCCCCGGTTAAACCAAACCGATCCTAGGCCGGCAGAGAAAGCGAATCACAAGTGTAAATATGATAGTGGTTCCGGTTGCCTAATCCGCCATCCAATTTGTTGTCGGGTCAGAAATAAGCTAATAAGCTACTCTCCACCCTACGGGGGAAGAACCAATTCGGCGAACGTACATTCTGATACCATTTTTGGCAAAGAAAAACTCTCACCATGTAATGATACAAGGAATTAAGCGGCGTAGAAGGGGAAAGAAGAACGAATACAAGTTACGAAATAATTTTCTGATAAAGATACCCATAGCTAAAAGCCCTAGAAACCTTATGGTTGCGGGAATCATTTGCTCACTGAATTTTTGATCCGAAAAGCGCAGGGGATTGGAGAGGACTTCCAAATCCACCGTCTGCAGTTTTCATCCCCCCACCATCTAACGCTACAGTTGTCGTTTATTCAATTCGGCAAATATTATCTCCTGAACTGTAGCACCTTACCAAGCCATTTAAGAATTTCGGACACAAAATGGTGGCCGGCGAAAACCCTGTTCGCCCAGTACGCCATCCCGCTGTAGCGATACCGTGCTCCACCACCAAATTCCCCGGACCAATGCAATCACATAGACTGCCTCCCTAGCCACCCGGACACCCCCCCCCCACCCGGACAGATGCTGATTGGTGGGTATTGTAAATTTATGAGGAAACGGCGGCGGTGAGTGCAGTTGCCACAGCCCATCCAATCAAACTAAAGAAATCGCTTAAAACTTTCTTATCTGGGTTTAGCTGTCCGGGTGACGGGGGTGTCCGGGTGGCTAGGGAAGTAGTCTAAGGGCCCGTTTACCTAACCGTCTAGTTTTGACATTTTGGTGGGGAAACTAGACGGTGGCGTCTCAACCAGGATCATATTCAGATAGACCTGTTTCCAACCGTCTAGTATTTTTGCTGCTAGACTGTCAAAACCCGACGCTGCTCAACAGGTCGTTTTGCAACCACCGTCTATCAACACCACCCATACATCATGCATGCAATGGCAAGAACAGGTACCAATCAGCTCTAATTTTTTTTGAAGAATCAGCAATTCGTTCTCTCATAGCCCAGAGTGAGTTTAGAGACAAAATTCCCATCTTTCGTTTGTGAGGAGACATTGTTGGTCAGTCCACTATCTTGGTTGCCGAGCACTGTTGAGAGCCGAAAGCTGAAGGGTTGCACACCTCATGTCAGTTAATCAAATTTTTCACACTAAACTATAGTAGACGGTATAATTAGGTAAACACGCACCCATCCATTAGCCCTACACACTTCCCACCGTCTAACCTTCCTTGACGGTCGGCACCGTCTCCGGTTGCTAAACGGCCGTCTATGTAAACGGGCCCTAAACTCCATACCAGTAGGGCAGGGCTTGGCGTGCATAAGAACTACCGAAAAAATTGAGGAAATTCGCTAAGTCCGCCCCAGGATATGTTATTTCCGGCCCAGTAAGATATCGTATTGCTCCAGATTGTGGCTTATACAATGGATGGTAGTTGGCTGGTCCCCGTTGGTTCGAGGCAACCAATGAGAGATGCGATTTGAGGCTGAATCTTACCTTTCAATTGGACCGGAAATAGCAAATCCTGATGCGGACTTAGCGAATTTCCTCAATTTTTTCGGTACGAGATATGGGAGGTGTTTGGTCCTTAGAGAACCAACCAATCTACCTGCACTCTCGTGTGACCTGGTGGCATCAGGTTGCTGAAATCGACCATTCAAATCCCATAATTCTCATGCGCACCGAACCCGGTTCCGTTCGTTATTTTCGTATGAGGCCTCAAGCGAGCCGTGGTGCACAAAAGTCAATCCAAGGCAACAGCATCAACGAAATGCACGAAGACTGCCAGTCGGCCACCACACAAATAAATGGGCGGTCACGGATTGGATAGGCCGAGTAGGGGGGGGGGAGAATCGACGCTTGCATGATACCAATCCGGCTTCCTACAGATTTTCCTATGGTACTTGGGTTCCGGGGTTAACGTCTTCCACGCCATAGCGAGCGCCCGGCATAGCGAGCCACCCACCCAAATACTAGCCACTATTTAGATCCGGACTGGGTTTAGCCAATCACATTGCCTAAACTTTCAGATGGCTCGCTATCCCGGGCGCTCGCTATGGCGTAGAATACGTTAGTCTGTGAGCACTTCCGATAACTTGGCTTTAGTTTGTATGCAGTTAACCGAAAGAGAAGAAAAAATTCCGTGAACCCTTTGCGATTTTTTGTTCGCTAAGAGGGTATTCATGACAACTCGACCAATACAGCAGTGTTTGCTGACTAAGCCTGGTACCCGAGGACGAACAGTCACTGGACAAAGGTCTTGGTGATGCTGAGTCATAACCGACTAAGTTACATCGACCGTGGCTAAAGAAAATAATAAAGGTTGATTAACAAAGCCACAGTTCACGTGACCTGTGACCAATTCCGGCGAGGCGAGCGCGCAACCGAATTGAAGTCGGACAACTCTTTTCTCATGCTGATCGCCCGGCGAACAATGTGCCATGCAAGAGTTGCACAGTTGGTAATCAGGCACCGTATAAAAAGAGTCGGTTTTTTGCACAATCTGTTTCAATACTCGAGTAAAATTTACCTCAGTCGATGCTGATATCCAATATAGTTAGAAAGCCAAAATGAACTGTAGCTTAACACGCGAGCCTATTTAAGTGGAGGGTGGACTCCAGGGGCGATATTTTCACGAAGGGCCGCCAGGGGCTCGTTTGGAAGGATTTTGCCGCCTGTCTAACGGACATAACTGAAGTGAAAACGTTACCCCGAGGAAACACTCAATCCACACCCCACCCCGACCCCCCAGGTGAAAAACGCGCCCCACGTGACCGTACCGTACCGCACCGTACCCGGACGGCACAAAACAACCCACCCCGCCACAACCAAACTCACGAAATGTGAGTTCACTCTTCGGGAATGTCTCTAGAAGTAGGGCATGGGAGGGTAACATCAACTTATATGATTTTTGAGGAAAAGATCGGTGCGGGCAGGAGAAATTATTTTCTTTCTACTAATGACAAAGTCATGACATTTCTTGATTCTATGATAGTAGCGAATTTCTACCCGGGCGCAAACTAAAGATTCGTAGGAGTTGTAACTAATAGTGGCCGGCGGGAGGGGCTTTTTTGTAGCAATCCTCATGATGTCAACTACCACCATATCACGAACTACTATTCAATCCAGCCCAGCATTTGCAATTATGCGTGAAACAAAATTTTCCTCCCTTGTGGACAATAATCATTCGGATGAGCAGAGTTTCAGGAAAAAGTCTTTAAAGAGAGGGGATAGTTGATGAAATTGGGGTTTGCGATGGTTGATTTTAGATCACCAAAGCGGACATCACCATTCTTGCTACAAAAAAGTCTTGCCGGTGGAGGGGGGCAACTATTGGTTGTCACTCCTTTAGAATCTTTTATTTGCTCCCGAGCACCTGTCTGCAGCAACTCTAATTAGGACCCTTCCAAAAACCACTGCACTGTCTTTCCCGATGGGGTAGTCTATTGCTCCACTTCCAGCGCTTGCGTCGTTTCCTTAGCCTGGCCCGCGTTCGGCCGCTGACGGTTTGTGTTCCTTCCGGGATTTCGACTTCCTCCGGTGTTATGGTTCAGGCTAGCATTGGGATTTTGGTCAGGATTGTGGTCGGTGTTGGGAACCGGCATGGCGAGGTCCCGCCGGGAATTAAGGTTTCGCTTAGCGTTCGGATTTTGTATCAAATTGATGGCTGCCCTACTTCGGTTCGTGCAGCCTCCCCTTCGCGGGGTATGAGGCTTGGTTCTCTGAATTGTCCGAACTGTCGGGGCTGAACCTCTTGTACGGGGTTGTGTAGGTTCCCCGGTGGGTAATCTCGGACGTAGTTTCATCGACAATGGAGGTGTGGTCTTTGGGCGTTTTCTTTGGGATGCGTTCTGTTGGGTTATTTGTTTCGGGGGTGGATTGGGGACAATTTCGACGGTAAGGGTCTGGCCCTGGGGGGTAGCTTGTGCTTTGCCTAAGGATTTAGCATTTAATTCTCGTTAGCGACACGTTTTGTGAGTAGTGTGAGTGTGGCGTTCTAGGTCATACTTTGGTGGTATGCTTGGTTTTGTCTCACCGGCCCACGGGTCTTGGAGTGAGTGGCTTGGACCACTAAGCTCCCAGTTGAGGCGGATACCAGTTGTGTTATCATAGAAGTGCCAAGTGTACTTTCCGCGATGGTAGGGCAATCGCCCATTTGCGATCCGGGATTCTCCCCTAAGGACCCACCCCCAAGGATGCACCTTGCGCCCTCCTGTTTAATAAAAATTCTTTCGCTTCTTCTCTTCGGTTCGTTATATGCAGCCCGTCTATTTTTGCGCTTCCTGCTAAGGGTAATTTCATCTTTGTCATCTTCACTCTCTTCACCTTCACTCTTAACGCCCGTGAGCCACGGATTCCTCAGTGCAGCTGCAGCTGTAGGGCGATCCTCGGGTTGGATTACGAGCATGGATTCTAGTAACGAGATTCCGAAATCGCTCGTCGGTGGTGATAACCCTGTGAGTTTATCTTTAGGAAAGGGCCATTTCCCGAAATAGTAACGGGACACTTGGCCCTCGGTAATGAACAACTTTGTCCCTACTAGTAACTCAAATATCATACATCCGAGTGACCAGATGTCAACAGAATTCGTGTAGTTCGAAGTTTCACTGTTGGAGTCTAATCCTAGAACCTCGGGAGCGCCATAGACTTGAGTTGACACTTGGGTGTGAAATGTTGTGGTAGCTTGGGCTAGGATTCGCTTCGACACTCCAAAATCCCCTAGTTTGACCCACACCGGAGACATAGAGACAACAAAAATGTTCTATGTATTCGTCAGTATTCTGCGATGCGACATTGTCAAGCGAAGTATTTGGCGGCAAAGACCATACCGCAGGCTTTAGATCCCGATGAGCTATCCCTTGTTGATGCATCACTTGTAGACCTTCGAGTATCTGCTTGGAAATACTTTGAACGGTTTCTTGTGGCAGTGGTGTACCGATATGCTTAGTAAGATCACCTTGCTCGAAATATTCCATTGCAATATGCAGAGCCTCGGGCTCCTCGAACCATCCCAGGAACTCTACGAATAATGACGGATGCTGAACGAACTAACCGTTAGATAACAAGAGTATTAAGAAGGGGTGGCAGACTCCCGGAGGGGTGAATTCCTTCGGGGGTGATAACACAAACCTTTGCCAATATAGCCAACACAAGAAGCTCCCTTGAATAATGGACCTTGGGGTGTAGCCTCTTATCGATCGTTTTAACCGCGCGATAATGACCTGTGGTTTCTTCGATCTGTTTATTCACAACCCCGAAACCTCCTCTCCCGAGTTCCCCACAATTAGCCCAATCCTCCATTACTTTCTCACCCCTGTTTTTCGCCTTCGCCAGATATTTTGTGTGTCTGACATGACCGGGAAAGATTTCGGTTTCGAGTCTATACCAAACAATCAAATCCGATTGAGCCTTGTCCATGTCTGGTGCTTGGGACTCTTTGGGTGTAGAGCCCGGAATAAGCTGAGTAAGCGGAAACGCAAGGCCTGAATGGCCCTGGCTAATGAGAAATGGGAGTAAAGATTTGTGAAGAGTTGCAAATTTAGCGTGAAAAAAAAAGCTAAGTTAAGTTATCTCTCTTGTGGGGGAATCGCTCATACAGATATAATATTTATATCTCGCTGGTTGTAAACTATGCTTTGGCATTCTGATGGTTGTTGGTATGACATACGGCCCTGAGCCGGAATTACTTTTGCTTATTCCGATTCCATCCACCACTTCCCCCTCCTATTTCACAGGACATCATTCGCGCCCTCGACACCTCCTGCCCCTATGCACAAATGCAGCCGCTTAAGTCGAATACTGCATTTCAGGGATTGGAGCTATACCCAGTTGGGGCTTAATAGGAGCGATTCCGAGAAGAGGATACAAGATAAGCCTGGAAAATGTGAGGAACCTCACCCAGGTGCAGGGATATTCCGCTACCCAGACACGCCCTGCCGGATGATAGGAGGAAAAAATATATGGACAGATGACTGCTCAAGGAACAAGGGGGGACAACCAACGCCAAGCATAAATTTCCTGAAAAGCGTAACTTTCTCACTATGTCTCAGTGACTCCACTAATGTCGAGAGAAATTGGCCTTATCCAATAGGTCGGGTGCTTTGCGCTGGTTGTCCCCCCGTTCGTTGACCCTCACCTTGTCTAACGTGTTCCACGCCATAGCGAGCGCCCGGGATAGCGAGCCATCTGCAAGTTTAGGCAATGTGATTGGCTAAACCCAAGTCCGGATCTAAATAGTGGCTAGTATTTGGGTGGATGGCTCGCTATGCCGGGCGCTCGCTATGGCGTGGAAGACGTTACCCATCAACCCGAAAATGTAAGGGCCCGTTTACCTATAGACGTCCGTCTAAAAGCCTGAAACGATGCCGACCGTTAAGCGGGGCTTGACAGTGGGGGAGTGTGCGGCAAAGTAGATGGCGTTTAGCTAGAGTAGGCAAAGGAACTTTTTGACAGTCTAGCTACAAGAATCTAGGACAGTGGAAAATTTGTCAAACACTTTTGCGCGGTTTACCAGATAACGCTTGAGACGCCACCGCCTAATACAAGAATTATTACAAATTTAATTTTTAGCAAGAGACAGACAGTTGAAGGTATGTAAAGAAAACAGAATTGCCGCATGCCCAGCTAATATACTGTCTAGTATATAACTGACAGCCCGTTTACATAACTGACTTTCTTTGACGGTCGGCACTGCCTCTGGTTGCTAGACGGCCGTCTATAGGTAAACGGGCCCCAATATGACCATCAAATATTCTCAAATAATATCATACCAACAATAGGAAAGATGCTCAAGGGCCGTCAGCAATCTCTTTATTCCTCAAGTGACCCAAATAATTTTTTAAAATAACTCGAATCCTCTAGATATCCTTCCAACCCTTTTCCACAATTACTGAAGACAAGATGATACCTAGGGTGAGGTTCCAGCGATTTCCTTAGAACTCTTGGCACAAATTACTATTATACTCTAAATACCGTAAGAACTCGAATAAACGATCCTTGTGCTAGGTAGTCCCAAACTTCTGCCTCTAGAATAAGTGGGAAAAACACACCAAAAATCTGCCCCCCAGACAAAAAAAAACAAGACAAAAACACTAGACCTTACTAAGAGAGGCAACTCCAACGTCCTAGCACAAGGATCGTTTATTCGGGTTCTTACAGTACCCACTTTTGAGTGACCCCTACAACCCTTTTCTGGATGTGGGGGAAATAAAAAATCTAACACTCTATTAAGTTTGCCCGTCCTTGTCTTAGTTTACCCTTCGAATCCTCCTCCAGCATTTTGTGAGGGGCCAAAGGTGAAGTAATTTCTCGAGAATGTCTCGCTTTCTCGATGGTACACTTCCGTTTGAAAAGTTCTCGTAACCACACTGGTATATTCAAGCACTTGTGGCTGGCAATAGTCTCTTGGCGCCAGCCAAGCATCAGCCACAAATACATAAATGCACAGGTGTGGTTACCAGGACTTTTCAAACGCGAGTGTATATTGCTCGGTTGATGGTATCCGGAGGATTTTTTGCCAAGTGCATGGTATTGAAAGGTTCGCCCCCCCGGCCAGGTGAACCGGAGACAAGATACCTTTCCCACAGAGCACCCCCATCGAAATCATAAACCATGCAGATGAGCGGCATCCGAGACCCTGCACACAAGGTTTAGCTGCAGGATGAAGTTTTCCTTGTTTGTTGTGCGACGCCGCATTTACAGCCAACGGGTTTTAGCAATGGTGCCAATAGGGGGGGGGGGGTGGTTTTGTTGTTTTCTCCTTTTATTATTGGACAAGATATTTACCCCCCACCCCTACCGGCACAGGGGCGAAAAGGCTCATTGTAGTAGGGCCGCAGAAGATGTGATGAGTGATAGAAGCCTCCTCTTTTACTTTCTCGACTATTATTCTTTCCTACCCCCCCTGTTTTGAAGTGGGGTTCCCGGGTTGCCGAGTGAGAGAATGAGTTTGCGCACCAGTGATTAGCCCTGCCCAAAAAAAAAAACACCTTCCCATTAGGAGGATTTAGCCGATTCGGGAGAAAAGGGGCGCTAGTCTGCGGGGGTTGCGGCTACTCGCCTCAACCCTAGCAAGAGCACTCTAACAATGGGCCCAAGTGGGTCCAGCGACCACACCTGGTTCGCACTACTTGAACATGATCGCACTGCAATACCCCTCCGGACTCAGAGGAAGCTTGCCCCACAGCATGAGAATCAGCCACAGATCACGTGGACTGTGGCTAGGTTAATCCACATATATTTTATTTAGCCACGGTCCATGTGACCTATCACTAATTCATACAAGGTGAGTCTTTGTACTCGAGTATATGCTCGAGTGCAGCCATCTGGCGGCTCGAGACGTTTCCAGCTACTCGTAATGTCCTAACGTTTGTACATATAACTGCTATTGCATACGGGCGAAAAAATCAGCCGGAGCCTCAGGGTCTTGGTGGATTCAATAGCAGTTGTCTGCACAAACGTCAGGACATTACCAGTACCGTGCATTATCCCTTACTCGCGGTGTCGAAGCATTTTTAAAAGGACCGCTATTGCATACCACCAAAATTCGGCATTTTTGCTTGGATTTGGGCGGTACGCAATAGCAGTCTTTTTAAAAAACGCTTCGACATCGCGAGTAGTCCGCCAGTTCCAAACCCCAAGAAGTTTATTCCCGGTTGGCGGAAGCTATCCTCCAAATGCCATTAATCTGTTTCTATTAAATTTTTAAGGAAATAAAATTCCCAGTTCGCGTCGTTTTCTTAACGAGATCTCTTGGACGCAGCACGTGACGGGACTACCGAATGAGATAGAGGTTGGAGGTGCCAGGGGAGACGAGAGGGCATCCACCGGCCGTCTAGAAGCCTTGTGGAATTTTTAAACCAGCCCCGTTGTAACGCCACGATTTTACCGTCTATGGTGTGCGACACTTAGACGGGGTCCCAAAAAACCCCCTAAACGAGAAATGAATTAACATTCGACCACCACATCTATTTCCAAATACGAATCCTTATACCGATGGATAACCAGTCAGAGGGTAACTCTAAGGTTTAATTTCTCAAAAATCTTGTGTTTTGGTTGAGGAGATAGAGGAAATAATTTACATGGGAGGTAGTAATTTTGAACTCCATATCCCCTCGGCCGCTGAGACATTCTGGCCCTATTTGAAATGTTGAACACTAGCTTTCTAGAGTAATAGATCAGCATATCGGTCAACATCAGTTCATCACCGATACAGCTGCACCATTGTAGGACAATAGCATACCACGATCGGTTCAGTTGAATATAATTTATTTTCGTCCAAAATGCCACCAAAACGAAAGCCTCTTGAGTCTATTCCACTAAATATCCTTCCTCGGCAATCAAAAAGGGTTAAGACTGCTGCACAACCAGGATTCTGTATATCCAATACTGAATCCAAAAATCAAGACTCCTACCTGATAGCACAGTCAAATGGCTGTACTGGTATGGCCTTTCTTCATAATGCTGCTACTATTCCTCACGCTGTTGTATTCACAGAAGATAACTCACCTGCATTCTATTCAGAAGCCTCCACTTCTGCTCTCCCAGTTCCAGCAGCCTTGTCTCAACAGCGAAGTGTAACTTCAGAAAGCAATCCAAGTACCCAAGCTCCCACACGGCCAACCCCCAAGAAAGCGACTTCTAAGCAAAGCTCAACTTCTAGAAACCTAGAAGGCAAAGCGGGGTTGGCAGTACCGCAAGGCAGAAAAAAGCAGCGTATTTCAGCCACTGATTTGCCTCAGATCCCAAGCTTTCGGCCATTTGAGGTACCATTTGGGTATCATCAAGCAAGGGTAAGTGTTAATACCAAAGTCGGGGTAGAGACCGGTATAGTAAGAACTCGGATGAAGGGGCCTTGTGCTAAGGTATTGAGATCGGCTTCCTTGGTGCGGGCATATGAAGCCAGTGTTGAAGTTTGCAATGGTCTAGGGGCCTTGGAGGTCCTGTGGGAAAACTGCCAAGATGACTGGACTGGACCGGACGACAATTTTCACTCTGTCCTATCTAGGGACATTTTAGGACCACAGGTTTGAGTGTAGACCACGGGTCCAACAGATGAGACCCTATTCTGCCATCATAATACAAGAATGATATAGGACAGTGGTAGACTGCAGATCTCGTGACAAGGGTAGTGGAGATTGGTGGGTATCTGCCCGAATCTGCTGGGAGGTGGGGGAATCTGTGGCGATTGGTGAGAATCTGGATGGATTTGTCTGACTACCTTCTGAGACATTCTGAAAACCGGTCGGAGGACCCGCTCTCTTCCCCATTCTACGACCATTAGCTCCGGGCAAAATTCTCTTCAGGACTGGACCGATTACGATTCCTAGTCTGTCCTTGTCCTAGTTTCAGGATAGACCGACTGCCCCGTTCTGAACACTGTATAACGCTTTCTCTTCCGTATCCACAGAGATGACTCCAGGTCTCTGCCTACCTTCTACTGGCGTACAACTTGGAACGAAGAAAATTTTGGACTACCTAGCACATGGTCCTTTTATCCGAGTTCTTATTGTTAGAGAGAAGCTTTGCGTAATATAGGCTAAACCACGTTTCACATTTAGGCCTTAATACCAGATGCAATAGGATCCGATCCATTTGCTTTGTTTACTCTATTCTGGGATCATTCAGTATTCGAACAATTAGCCATTAATACGAATTTGTATGCAAATCTGAAGCTGAAGAAATAGGTTGCTCTCCACCAAGGTCAGCAGAAGACCTTACGTTCTTGGAAAGATACTACTCCTGGTGAGCTTAGAATCTTTATTGGTCTTACCATTAAGATGGGAGTGCATAAAGAGCCTGGTATGGCCTTGTATTGGTCGAGGCGGGGGAGAAATGGTTGGACAAAGATTTGGAAAAGATCTGTCCGTACTAGAACTCGGAAGCAGTCATCAACCAAAGTCCGGTATCGTTTACCACAAAATTGGATGACATTAAACCGCTATGAGCAGCTCAAGCGGTACTTCCATGTCTCTGATCCCCAAGTTACCCTTGATGTTAAAGATTGGTACCAAAAGGTTGAGCCGTTAGCCTCTACCCTCCAGCAGCAATTTCAGCAGTACTATCTACCGAGTACAAAAGTCGCAATTGATGAAATGGTGGTCAGGTTTTGCGGGCGAAGTCAGCATACACTCAAGATTCGAAAAAAGCCCATAAAGCAAGGCTACAAGATCTTTGCACTCTGTGACCACGGGTATACCTATGCTTTTCTCTGGTATTCGGCAACTCAGGGAATTGCGCAACTTACTGAGTCTTCAGCTTCTTTAAACCTAACACCTACATCCCGCGCTGTATTACAGTTGGCTCAGCATCTTCCCCACAATCATCAATGGCATTTAATCTTGGACAACTACTTTACTAATGTACCTTTATTTGAAAGGCTGCGGGCATTAGGCATAGGGGCGGCAGGAACAACTAGGGTTGATTGTGCTGGATTTCCGGCATCTTTGAAAATTGAAAAGGCCGAGGCGAAGAAGATTCTTCCTTGGGGACATGTGAGTGGAGAAGTGGTAGGCAATACTTGCTGTCTAGTATGGCAAGATAATAGCTCTGTACTGTTTATGACAACTTACCACGATATCACTAAAACGGTTGAGAGACTCTGGCGAAGGCCTAAAAGAACGAGCACCAATGCTACTATGGTTCGTGGCATTTTTGGTGACCAATCGCGCAAGATGCTCCCAATTCCTCAGTTTATCGACGACTACAACTATGATATGGGAGGGGTCGATATTGCGGACTAGTTAAGGTCATATTATTGTACCCAGCAACGCTCTTGTCGAAACTGGTACCCTCTATTCTATTGGCTTCTCAACACAACTCTAGTAAATGCCTATAGGATACAAAAGACCTATTCTGGCCGGTCGATTCGGAGCGAACACTACTTTTTTCTTACGCGTGTCGCCGACCAGCTCATACAAACAGGCCTCAAACTTCAGAATCTGAAGTCGGAATCCCCTTCAACAACTCCCCCCTCTCTTCCACCAATGCACCCTCCACAATGCGCCTTCAGCCCCCCTCTTCCATTCAATCGTCCTTCTTCCACTCCTTCTTCCCTTACTCTTTACTCTCTACCAGCCACTACCGGCAATCCTGGCAGTTTCAACCCTGAGGCCAGCACGCACAAACCTACTGCTATCGCGACCAAGCCGCTTCCCCATCCCCCAACCACTGCTCGAGTAATACCGAAGGTTATCGATTTAACCCCTACCAACACCTCTTCAAAGGGCTCCAAGCCATACCCGGTTGCCTATCCTCCACCCTCAACTCACAGTCTTGAACAGCGTCCGACCCGTACACTCTGTATTTTTTGTTGCTGGCAGCGATCACAAGATCAGTCTGGGCACCTTAAGGTTAAATCTGTCAATTTGGGATGTCGCGAGTGTAATCTGACTCTCTGTCGTGAATGTTTTTCCCTTTTCCATGTAACCAGTTGCCGGCATAGTTAGATTTTCCTTGGTTTTTGATATCACGTGTTGTCGATCATTTCTCTGTTAGGCTAGTGTTCAACATTTCAAATAGGGCTGGAATGTCTCAGCGGCCGAGGGGATAAAGTCGTTAAAGCCAGACAAAATCCACTAATATTGTGACAAGCATAAGGCACTAGTAATTCCTATTCAGGCCTAGCTTATACTCAATTTGGACTAGTAATTGGATGAATTTTTGAACCTTTTGCCAAGAAAGGCCCCGTCTAGGTGTCGCACAACATGCAAGTAACACCCTGAATTTGGGATGGCTGAAAATTGCGTAACCACGTTTGCGTCATCTGCGGGATAATGATGTCAGTCGAGAGGCCACCCAAATTTTAGAACTTGAAGGTCGGGTAAACATAGACTAACTTACAACTACTCTCACTTCCTAAGGCTAGTACCCTGAATAGCAATAAGACATTGCAAGTTTAATATAATTCGACGTTGGTTCGGGGGGATAAGATGGAAGAACTAATCTTACTACTAGCCCCTGATCGCCAGCACCAGATCTGTGGAGTTGATGGTTGTCAAGCTAAAATACGGCCCGTTTACCCAACCGGCTGAGGTAGTTCTAAAATTTAGGTGATAAAACTAAGCGATGGCATGTCAAGGCGCACAATTTTCCGATAAACGATGCGAAAGTGTTTACCTAATTTTCTACCGTTCTAAATTCTTGTGACCGGGCGGTCGGGACGTGGTATTGCCACGGAGGTCAGTTTGGAAATCCTATTACAAGTCACTACTCGGAGAGGATTCGCTAAGGTAGGTAAACAGCATCTACTTGTCCGTACCCCTCCAACAGTCTGTCCCCTTAACGCTCGGCACCGTCTGGAAGTGCTAGACGGCCTGCTATAGGTAGGAAGACCCTAAAAGTGGATTTGCTGGAGCGGGGTAATGCTACTTCTGATTCCCCGCCCGTCTGTTGTCGTCTTTCCCTGATATTCCAGTCTGTACTTGTATCCGCTACCGTTGCCAGCACAAAAAGACGATCCCGCCGCCAACAAACAATCCCGTGTGAAATATGAGCTATGATAGCCCCTTTAAAGTGCCAGAAGAGGTGGAACACAGGAGTTTAACTTAACACTTTCTATTGGGCTTTCGGTAAAAATATCATAAGCGGACGAGAAAAGGATTAAATTAGCTATTAACCGGTGATGAAGTCACCACATGAATTCCCGACAAACGCCCAGCCAATGACCATTTACCCGCAACCCGCCCAACTCTAATCTACTAGTACAGAAACGCAGACCTCCGCAGCTAAAATTTACAATATAAGAAACCCCCTCAGACACAAGTCATACAATTTCAACCGACATTCGAAAGCATCGTAACCCAGCGAATTCTCTTTGACGTCGTAAGCCCAAAATTTCATACCACCTCATGCGCCCATGCTTCCCGATGCGCCATCTATTTCTCCTGCCCTCTATATTCCCTTTACCTTTATCACTAGTAATACTTCCTCAATCTAACTTGTCCTCGCCCACAGCAGTATGAGTGCTATCGGAGATTGGCATTCCATCTAAGACATCAATTGCCTCCGAAGCTAGGGCAGCCGCTAGCGTTTGGGTCCCGGTTCGGGAACCAGCCAGTATCAGGATTCCGGCGAGGACCATAGCCAGCTTTAGGATTATCGTCGGGACTCCAGGTATCATAAGGATTATGGTGATGATTCCACCCACCATCAGGGTTTCGCTCGGTGCTAGGGTTCTGCAATGAGCCGCTCGTCGCGCAGCTTGGATCTCTACCGTCTCCCCTGCCACAGGTGACGGGCACGGCGCTGTGCACATTTTTGGGAGTAAGTATTGTGTGGTGATTTGGCCCTGGGGTTCATCGCAAGTTGTTTCCTCGATGGCAGCTTGGCATTGTGAGAGCGCTTCCATGTTGCCTAGGATTCCATATCCAATTCTCGTTAGCAACACGCTTCATATGGAAGTTGGGTTTTCCGATTCGGGATGCTATTTTGGGAATATGTGGGTGGATTACCGGAGACCTGATTCATTCCCTGTGCCCTGGAGCCCATTGAATAAGGGGCTTGTACATCGCGACACACTGGTTCTGATTTATGGTGCCCCGTGCGGATTGCCGAGCTCCCAGCCGAGCCTGTATCTGATCGTGTTATCATTGAAGAGTCAATTACAACTTTCTGGGAGTAAACTCACCACCTCTTTGCGATCTCGGATTTATCCTTGAGCCTACATCACCTGGGATACACTTGGTATCATCCAGTGTAGGTCGGTCTCTTTTGATTCTTGTGTTCTCCGGCCTGTCGCCTGGAGCTGGTCTGTTTTTGCGATTCCTGCTAGGGGTGCTCTCATTCCGGTTTGGTGTTGTCCTGCCTCCATCTTCTTGGCTGCATTCATCACTACACTTCAGGCCCGCCAACCACCCATGGCTCAGCGCACCCGCCGCCGTAGGGCGATCTCCGGGTTTGATTACCAGCATGGACTTTAGTAATGTGATTCCAACATCGCCAATTGGGGGTGACAATTTTTTGAGCCTCTCTTCGGGAAAGGGGCGTGTCCCCAAAAAGTAATTGTATAATTGAAACACCGAGGGGAATAACTTTGCCCCTACAAGTAACTCATATATCACACATCCGGACGACCAAATGTCAACAGAATTCGTATAGTCCGAGGTTTCACTATTGGAGTCCAGCCCAAGAACTTCGGGGGCGCTGTACGATGGAGTTGCCACTTGGGTGCGGAGGGTTGTGGTAGCTGGAGCCTGGATCCATTTTGACGCCCCGAAATCGGCGATTTTGACCCACACAGGAGACATGGAAACTACTAAGATGTTCTTGGATTGATCAGTATTCTGTAGTGGGGCATGGCCAAGCGAGGCGCTTCGTGGAAAGGATAATACCGCTGGCTTTATATCCCGGTGTGTTATTCCCTCCTGATGCATTACCCTGAGACCTTCTAGTATCTGCTTAGAGATTTTTTTAGCAGTTTCCTGTGGCGGCGGGGCCAGTGCACCGATGTGCTTGGTGAGGTCGCCTTCCTTAAAATATTCCATCGCAATGTACAGTGTTTCGGGCTCCTCAAACCACCCCAGGAACTCCACAAATAATGACGGATGCTAAAACAGCCGACCGTGAGAACACAACACAAGATAATCTCGTAAGGGTAGTAAGTTGGGGGAAAGAACACAAACCTTCGCCAATTTGGCCATCACAAGGAGCTCCCTGGAATAATCGAGCCTGTTGGCCTGCCTCTTCTTAATCGTCTTTACTGCGCGATAGTGTCCCGTAGCATCTTGGATCTCCTTATGGACACTGCCAAAGCCACCAGCCCCGAGTTCTCCACAATTACGCCAATCCTCCTGGATTTTCTCGTTTCTATTTTCCGCTTTCTCGGCAGGCCTTGTGTGTCTGACCGAACCCTGAAGGAATTCTGTTTCAAGTTTATGCCGTGAAATTAAATCGGATTGTGTCTCGTCCACGTCGCGAGTTTCTGGCTCTTCCATCCGGAACTTATCCCGAACTATCTGAAATAGTGTATATGCAGGACAAGAGTGGTAGCGACTGGTGAGGAGGTGTAGGTGAAGACCTGTGAAGCAAGCCAAGAGCTGCCGGTTGTAAGAAAGGAATGGTAAGTCAACTTATTTCTCTCATGGCGGGGGGTACTCACCGGGGTTATTGTATGGTAACTTGCACAGGTTATGTGGTTGTGGTTGAACTCAACTCCCCTTTGATGGTGACACGCTAGGGAAACCGCCTCAAAAATGGGGAAAGCACTGGACTTTAAAATTATCAGCAACCAAACCTGATTATCCGGCGAGAGCGTTCTCACCGTTACCAGGTCCCACCGTGGGCCGAATATTGGTGAGGACTATGATCGCTGGGCGCTGAAGGGTGATTGGATTACCGGTAGTGCGGCCCCTCGCCAACAATCGTCCTTAGCTAACAAGTGAAAAGTAACACAACTTAGCAATAGAAAAAATAAGAAAAATATCTATTCCACAAGACTAGCTTAGGGAAGAACAATTGTGTGGGGAAAAAAATTCTGGGGGGAAAGAAATTCGACGCTGTGGTTGTTGTGGCAGTAGGTAGTAGTAAGGTTGGCAGCTGTTATTGTACGATATCTGGGTAGATGAGGAATAATCGCTAGCCTCAAATGGAAACCGCTGGACTTTATACTTACCGTCAAATGGGGTTGGCTCCCCCTGCGGCGGCGCTCCCGTCCATCCTACCCCGATCTATGGCCATCGACGAGACGCCAACAACGCTATATAATAACTGTTGTTCATCCTTCCAGGCACACACTCCGAACACACCAATAATTCCGGTAACTCATTCGTAAGGGGAAATACAGTGACGCAACAACACTAAAACAACCCCTTTCTCTCTCTTTTCTTATTCCCCCCGCATTTCTGTCTTTCTATCGATTGGTCCCCCTTTCTCTCTTTTGTTTCCCCGCACGGCGTTTCCCTCTGTTCCCGCTATCGATTGGTCCCCTTTTTTCTTTTTTTTCCCAGTCACCGCATTTCCATCTGTCCCCGCATTTCCATCTTTTTATCGATTGCCCTTCCTTTCTTTTTCCCGGCTCACAGACATCTATCTTTTGATTCATTGACGTCCCTTTCTTGTTTTCCCCTATCCCACACTCAAACGTTCGGTTCTCTACCTATACTCGCGGTGTCGAAGCGTTTTTTAAAAAGACTGCTATTGCATACCACCAAAATTTGGCCTTTTTGCTAGGATCTCGGCCGTATGCAATAGCAGTCTTTTTAAAAAACGCTTCGACACCGCGAGTACCACCCCTTGGACGGATGACACGGGTCAAACTTGTAGCCTGATCAGTGCACGGCCTTTTGAGCACCTTGATTGGAGAAACAACACACCCACTTCATGATGGGAAATTCTCGTAAATAATTTCTCGTCACTAACAGAGGAGAAGGTGCACTGACCAGGCTACAGGTTTGACCCGTGTCATCCATCCAGGGGATACTCGAGTACGGCACCGTACTCAGATACAAGACTTAGTCCGTGCACAGGATTTTGGAGGGGTGTAAACGTGTTTAGCAAAACACGTTTTGAGATGACGGTAATCTCAGATGACGGCGCACCAAACGCCCCCTACCTCATTTAGGTAGTTGGGAGCAAATCTACGCGGGATTGCTCTTTTCTATCATGACCATACTAAACAGTACAGCTTATGAGGAGGGCGCGAAAAAGGCGGGTCCGCCACAGGTTCAAGAAAATCCTCACTAGTGCCAATCCGACTGTTGCCAGATTATCCCTTAAGTTGTTGAGACATTCAGTCCGGATTGAAATGTGTAGCACTAACCCATTTAAGCCATCATGATAGAAAAAACCTGACGATCTGAAAGTGGTGTAGAGACTCAGAATACCTGTTGGCTCGGTTATCTCGAATCCGACTTTTGCCAGATTGTCATATACGGGTATGGTGCCTGACAATGCCAATCAACACCTTAGCGAACCCCAAACACGACCAACTTCAAACTCCTCTAAGTCAACAACAACAACTCAAAGGCTCCAAAGCTTCTGTAAAAGTCTTTATTTGATGGTTGTCCAAAGAATTAGAGAGGGGTTTCAGGAAATATGAACTTCCTGCTGTGCTAGAGCAGTTCAAAGGTTTCCATTTTTTGGTGGGGGAGGTGCCGAATTAACACACCGTAAAATTACTGTATCACGTAATATCTTGGCAGCACCATGCCTAATGTGGCAATAGATATCGCCGATCATTTCACTGTGTGAGATAACCTAACCCAATTAGGAAGGGTATTGGCGCTTAGTAAGCGACGGCGAATTAACACAGGGGTCGATTGGCAGTGTCCGGCACTACTTGCCAAATTCAGAAGTATTGGTAAATCTTGGCGCCAAGATACTACAGCCGGGGAAGTATATGGGAGGGTGATAAGTGGAGAGAAAAGAAGACGAAGAGAAGGAAACGATTAAATATACATATAATTTAGGCCTGAAATTTGTTCCCCCCACTGATGGTAATACACCGTAGCATGATATCTGGTAATTTAACAATTTCATGATTGATTTCTTCAATCGTAATATTTTCTCATTCTTCACCTCCTGGACACTTGGCGCCAAGGCAACCGACCAGATTTCCCAATACTTCTGAATTTGACAAGTATACCGTATGACACGTGTCGATCGACAGTCCCCGAAACCCTCAAAGCTGGGGCTTTTGTGGTATCATACCATGCATCATATGATACAGCCTACATAATATGATGCCATCCCGGAGGTTCACCGCGAGGCACTCCATCTGCTCAACAGTGCCGGACCGCTACTCGCCAAAAGCAAAAGCATTCGGAAATGGCGCCATTGCAAGCCTAAAATATATTAAGAAATCAAGGGTTGGGGTTGGCGCATTTTCCGAATACTTTTGTGTTTGGCGAGCAGCCCTTTCACCACTGACGGAGTAGAGAAAAGGATAATTCCCTCCTTTGCTCCCCCATCGCTCTAGCAATATTTCTTTTCTACTGCCGCCAACACATCTAATGTCGCCCCCTCATGAGCGACCGCCTGCAACCTTCGGATCAGGTAACCCAGTGGGCTGGTATCCTAAACGGCGCGCTCCAATATCCCATCTACAAAAGATTTCCTCCATTCAAACAAAGGCAAGTAGTAGGTGGGGGACAAAACGCGTGTGACATCAATTATAAACGTGAAAGGACAAGCTGTAACACTCTCAATATTCACTCGCCCAGGCAGCTTGAGATGAAATGCGACAGTAGAGAGGAAAGAGTTCGGGTTGATACTCGGGTAGGGGCGAAAAAATGAGAAAACTACCGTGAAAACCCAAATGGAAGCGAAATGTGGAGTTGCCACACCTGGTAAGGGCGCTCCGTGTGTTCCTTTTGTTTTGCCAACTAGAGGCAGATTTTACGCTGTTTTCCTCTCGGGTTGGTGAGAAGGGAAATTCCAACCAGTGTTCGCAGCCGTCCGGGGGCCCGGCGGGGCCCCGCGGGGGGACTGCCAAGAGCCCCAGACGGGACGGGACGGCTAGTCCGTCCGGGGCGCTTTAAGGGCAGGACGGCCGTCTTTAGGCAGGACGGCGGGCCCTACAGGGTGAGACATGTTAGTGCAGGGCAGGGGAATGGACGGCCGGGGACGGCCGGGGACAGGTGAGGACGGCCGGGGATGCGTAAGGACGGCCGGGGATGAGTGAGGACGGCGGGGGACGGCGGGGGACGGCACGAATGATGTCTCATGATGCTATATGATTGGTTCGGAGGTGCATTATTTCAACTTCGGCTAGTACCGGAGGTCCAAGTGCTGGACTACAGTCCCCTATAGTCCGTTCGGTCCTAACCTTCCCGGGCGTAGTCCGTCCTAGCACCCCAAAAAAGACGGACTATGAGCCGTAGTCCGTCCCGTCCTACTCCGAAGACGGACGGACTGGACGACTGAGAACACTGATTCCAACGTCCTAGCACCTTTCTCTTCTATTTGAGTTTTTAGGTATTATTCTACCGATCCGGTGCACATCTCAGTAGAGTCGGAAGTTATTTCTTCCGATATTTTCTCCCCCACCCGAGCACAGCACTACGAGGGATGCGTATGGTGAGGGGCGTTTTGTGCTAGTGCAACCCCTGGAACAGGTGGACATTCATTCCAGTTCATTAACAGTAGGGTAATTTTCCAGGACTAGCCTTCTCTATGTTAGTAGCCTGGCAAATATCAATTAACAGTCCTTGCCGATGAAGTCAACAGTAATTAACCTGTACAAGGCATCCCTCTTGCGCCTATCCTGGGCGGTGTGAAACAATAAAATTCGATCCCAGCATGCTAAGGCAGGATTGGGCCCCCGCTTGCAGTGCTCAGTGACGAAATCGTGTTTTTAGTCATTTTAATGCACGAATGGCTCAGTGCTTGGGGTCTGCTTACCCGTACATTCTCTCCACACTAATATCGTTCCATAAATGGATTAGCGTGCTGGAACCGGATTTTACTGCCGTGCTCCAAATACCGTAAAATCTGGTGAAATCCACTATCTCCATCAGCTCCTAATCTCCGGATTCTCAGTCAAAAGTCCTCAAGAAGGATTAGTGCTTTCCTGACACGGTATAGCCTGAGTCATTCCGTCTTGTTGGATCTCGTTAACCTAGCAAACTAAACCCATCGTGGGCTGATGTCGCGATTTACAGGGATATTCGTCACTACTCAGAGATAGTGGATTTCACGAGATTTTACCGTAATTTGGAATAGCGGGTGCCCTCGCGTGGGGGGAATGCGTACGTCGACGAGATGACGGGTGGGCAAACGAGGGGGGGCAACGAACGCCAAGCATAAATGTCCTGAAAAGCGTAACTCTCTCTCGATGTCTCAGTGACTCCACCAATCACTTCGAGAGAAACTGGCCTTATTCAATTGGTAGATGCTTGGCGTTCACTGTCCCCCCCTTGTTCGTTGACCCGTCATCTTGTCTAGGCTCAATTCTGTTAGGATTTTGGAGTCTCTCCAGTAATTGTCAAGCCACAGGCCGTATCGGGACTTAGGGATTAAAAAATATATATTATGGCAAAACCCCGGCAATCAATTAAGCGCCCGTAAATCTTAAAAACTCGTCTTTTAGAATACTTCCTCTCGCGATGAGTAGGTGAATACTAGCTACTTGTCCCTATCCCTCCCCCGACCACTTCCGGTCATACACAGGAATGCTCACATATAGTCTACAAACCATGCACACTCGTTCCCCTCTTTTATTCGCAATTAGCGGCGGGAGGAACCGCCGACAAAAGACGTTCATTAGATGGACAAGCGATGTATCCTTAACTACCGAGTGATCACTGGTGATCTTGAGCACTCGGACTATATCTTGGTTAATTATAACTGGGACAGATGAAAAATTACTTTACGGTGCCGAGGGCTACCGCCTGGTGGGACTATAGCCATGAGATCAGTCTCACACAGCCACAGCCAGTACCGCTCGGGAGCAGAGTTCAGCCCTGATTGCCAAGCACCCCGGATGTGCGTGAAAACATCAAAGTCCGCAGGTTATGTACCCCACCGCGGTCTCCCAATTACTCAGAAATATAGCACCAACGCTTCCCAAAAGGTGATGGATTTCATTGCCAAAGTCGCCCTTCTGCTACCTGCCGGTCGCATTGTCCTCACTGTGTAAGTTCCCCACAGCATCATGAGAAAGCTTTAGTGATGGACACGATCATGTTCGATCAATGCTCGAGCATGGGCCAAATTTTCTGCTCGGGCATGATCGTGTCCATCACTGGAAAGCTTTCCTGTTTCTCATTAGAAAAACCTAACGCTCCTCGCCCCTCTGCCGCACTCATTCAAGACCCAATGGCGCAAATGTCCCCTCAAGGCAGCAGACTCTGGAGCACCTACCAATCACTGCATGGCATCCCCGAACAACACAACAACCAACCACAAACAGAAGCCCCAAATCATCCCATTTTGACGTCGTAACGAAAACTCCCCCAGATATATACGCCTCCCTGATTCCCACCAACCCAACCATGCACAACTCCAAAGCAACCAACCCCGGTTTTTGACCCCTATCACTCATTGAATCCGCTTTCCCAACTTCTTCCAATCAAATAATCCCCCCCTCCCCTACCCACTCCCCGCTCACAATTTTCCCATTCCCCCCCCCCCCGAGCACCCGTACTCGGGCGGGCTTGAAAAGGTCGGGAAGCTCCTAGTGGCAAAAGTAGAAATTGTCTCAACCAAAGAATAAACCCTACGGGCGGGGGGAAGGTAGCGTGCCGGAAATTAAGAACCGACTGGTAGCATTAGTGTCTGCACTTTCACTAAACGGCATTTTTAGTTTGAGGGAATCTCAAGGGGGGGGAGTTCCAGGAGTCTCAAGTGCTGAGGCTAGTTTCAACTACGGGTGCTAGCCCAAGGCGCCTTGCAATTTGTGAGACCATGTGTTTGGTATTCACGCCAAGTTGTTTGCTAAAACTTATAAGGGTCAATAGACATAAGTCTTGATGAAAGCTGTCAGCAAAGGCCGAGCGAGGTCGCACGATCTCCCCCCCCCACCTAAAGCCATGATGTGCCATAGAAAACATACTTCTATTAAACTTTACATAGACTGGGGTGCCCGGCCTGTCCCCTGTGAACCAAATCGGAGAAAAACCCCAGGTGAAATTGTGAGGGAGGGAACAGGAGGTAAATCTCCAGGAGTCCAAGGAACTAAACAAAATATAAGGCCAGGAACTTAACTAAATACACATTCAAATCCAAATTGGACTTAAACCTAAAGACCAACTAACAAAGGGAATCGAATGAAGTGAAAGTGATATTTTGTAACTCCACCGCACCCTCCCGGCTCCGGGACATGAGATAGAAAATTTTATCCCAGACGCCAAGCCCCACCAAAGCAAAAGAAACCAACTCCAGGTACCTTTGTACAAAATAAAATAACAAAACAAATGAAATAATATAAAACAAAGGACAAGAAACAATGCAGGTCTACCTTCCGTCCCGTTACCTCCATCCGCCAATCTACTGCAACCCCACAACTACCCTTCCCCCAATCCGCACGATTCTCTTCATACCACTTCACCCTCCTCGTTGTGCGCAGCGCGCACATGAGCTCTCATGTTATCTTTCCTAGCCGTCCTATAGCTGCAGAAATCGCAAGGTAGGCGCACCTCACTATGCTTTGACTCCACGTGACGCTTGAGATCTTTGCTCCTGGTGTAGCTCGTGCACGAATCGCAGCCTTCGTAGCTGCAGCAGAAGCGGCGTTTGGTGTCTTTGTGATGATGGTGGTGGGCTGTGTCAGGGTTTTTGGTAGTCACGGTAGGGTCGCATTCGGGAGAAGTACACGGGGGGGTATTCTTGGGGCGCAGCTTAAGGCGAAGCCCCGCCCGAGTGGCGGGAGGCGTGGTGGCAACGGGTGTGGATTCACGTGCGGAGTGGGCCCCAAATAGCGGCGCCGGCGGGGTTGCGATGGGGGCGGCGTGCATGGTTGTTGACTGGAGAGAGAAGGAGCTTGGTGGGAGGGCGGAGAATTGGGTTGGGTTTCGGGGGAGGCCACCTGTTGTGGTATTAGGGGGCATAGGTTGCAAGGATGGAACTGGGGCTTGAAGAACTAACTCATTAGTAGAAGCTAGTAAGCATCCCGTAAGCACTGCGTGAGGAGTAGCTAATTCATAGTTGAATAGGTCATAAGGGTCCTTCCAGGGTGGTAGGTCCGTCATATTAGTACCGTGAAAGTGCGATTCTGAGAATTTCAGAGCTGGGTAGGGCTGAGGCCGCAGATCGATAGTGGGAGCACAGTTCGTTTCGGGTGTTGCGGGAGGGTATGGCCCCTGAAAGTGAGGTTTCTGTTGTTGCTGTAGAAGGTTATCCCCGAAGGCCGTTTCCCGGTAATTTAGGGTATCAGGGGTCTGGCTAAGGAGACAATCTTTGCTAATAAAATTTTCGAAGATATCATTGATATCTCTCGGAGATGTTGGGCTCTGCATAGAACCCATGGTTTTGTGGGAGTGTTGTGGAGGAAGGGGATGCTCTTCTAATCTGTAGAGGGCGGGTAGAGTATAGGAAAGGAAGAAGGCTGTTGCCAATCCGTATGTCGTCGTTATGAGGTGAGGTTGGGAAATGTCTGAATTTGTTTCGCCCGCTGCGAGATTTACTCGCGGCTGTGCGATAGTCGGTGTATGTGTGATCAGTGCCTTGGGTATCTCGAGGTGCGTTGAAATCTAGAATACTGTCAGCACCGACTCATGATTTGGGTGTGAGCGAGAATACCTACAATGCTAGCAATGCTGGGGGGGGCACTGATGGGGCGTGTAAATAGTAGGGCTTGGGGAAGGGTTTTCGGGGGGGTTTTTACGTGTGTCCTAAACCCTTTCGTTAAAATATTTCTGACAAGAACCACAAGGGATGAAGTTACAGATAATGTGGCTTGCGTAATGGGGGATTAGCAAGCCGGGGGAAACATTTTCCGGGAACAAATAGATCCTCATAGACACTATGGCTGGTCATTGCGCTTCTTACACGCAATGTTCCCCTCATCTGTCCGCGAAACCGTGATGTAGGAACTTCCAAATTCCACAAGATTGAGATCAAGCCCGATCCAGACCATCCCTGAATATCCGACATCGATCCAGAACCACAAATCAGACTTGTCGTAGCCGTATTAGCCAGGATGCCGGCAGCTAGCGAGAAAATAAGCCTTGAAGCCTTGCGGGTGGCGCCTTCAGAGATCCGTAGAAGTAGGGTATATTCGAGAAGTCGCCGGGTAGCGAGGTGGGAGAGCCCTAGCAATCAACAAATCAGCAACATGCAATCAAGATCAATTGGATATGTGGCCTACGGGTTGTGTTTGGGTTATCCATCAGCCAGGGTTGAGATAGGTGACCAAATAGGAGACGGCGAGCCCCCTCGGCACTACATCGGCTGTGCTTTCCGGAGACGGTCCGAGAGGAGCGATGTCTCCCACTGATCTACCCGGAAATTAGTAAAGCTCTGACGTGGACTCCCGGGGGTAGCAGCCCGACTGACCTTCTCCATCATGAGGACTATCACTAGCCCAACCGATATCCAAGAAAATATACCTGCCGATACTACGCTGATGGCTGCCCGAATATACCATGCTAAGTGCATCAACTGCCCCATACCAATGCCGCCGGGCAAGGGATTTGATGTGGATACTTCGCCAAGGTCCAGTTCGGTCGGCCGCATACCACTCCCTGTGAACGCCGGCCTGGGGCGGGACACGGGCGGGCCGCGCATCCGGTTTGTTTCCCGGCTAACTCACGAGTAGGGGCATCGAGCAGGGTGGGAGTTGGGCCAATATAACTGCCAACTGATCTCACTGTCAGGGGGCCCAGCGCGTATCTTCTAGGGTTCCCGGGGGTAGAAAACTCTTTGCGATGGGCGGATCGGAAGAGGAGGAAAAAAACGAGTCGAAACCCTCGTACAGCCTGTGGTAAGAAAAATAGGGAAATGTGGAAACGGAAGGTCAGAAAGGCGGGCTACTTTGTTGACTCGAGCACACCAAAGGCTCCAGCCAAAATCCCCGCCCGCTCTCCGTTTTCGGATTTTGTTTCTTTTTACCACGACTCTACTTGAGTGTGAGGAGGAGATCAGACGAAAGTAGGTACTCTTCAAGCAAGGAGTAAAGGCGGGATCTCGATAGTCTACAGGGCTCCGAGCCAAAGTGTAGCAGGCAAGGCAGTATTTATCTACCGTGCTCGAGTACCTATCTTGCTCCCGACGAAAACTACTGTGGGAGGGCCTGATGAAAATGCTTGGCATGCACAGCGCCTGACAGGGATGAGAAGAGTTGGATCGAACCCCACCATCGCCAGCGCATCTGCGCACCTCATCTGCGACATACCCCTCATTCCCCACTTCATCCCCTGCACGAACCACTTAGGCGCTTAAGGCCAAATCAGAATTGTCCTTTAGTTGACCGGCGGTATAATACTGTGCTCCTATGACCTTGCAAACGTCCTCATCTTTCACCTAAATCAAAGGGCCCGTTGTCTCCAAACAAAAAAAAAAAAAGAGTAAAAATCTCGCATGGGAAAACCCCGGAAATACCGTTGTCGGGCTCTCTCACTTCTGCCCTTGTGTGGATGGTGTGTCGCGCAAGCTGTATTCCACTCCTGTCGCCCGCGGCGGTACCTTCTTCTAAACCGTAAGATAGTTGGGTAGAGGATTGACTCGATGCTGACCCACTTAATTCACCGGATAGAGGATAGTAGGAGAGAAGTGCTTGACCCAATCAAAGTAGAAAAAGGAAACGTTGACAATAGTGTGCTTGACTTGTGTGTTGTGCCCGCTTGTAATTGACTGAGTAAGGATAGAACAACAGAGAAAGAGATGAACCCAATAGGAATAGAAAGGAAACGATGTCTATTGATTGCTTGCCTGGGTGTTGATGCCCCTCGGTTGTTGTTGCTGTTGTTGTCTTGCTTAGAAAGAGAGAAGAATGCACGCTGAGCTAGATACAAAGTGGGCAAGTCACAGTGGGAGAAAATTCTCCTTGTGACCGCCAAACTACCCTATGACAGACCATGCCCTACACCGTATTAGCGAGATACTCCCAAGCTTCACCAACATTTGCGCACAAGAAGAGTGTGGTTGCCGTCCGTGTTCCTCTTGTCCCCGCTAAATGCCCCAACGGTACCAGACGGGACCAACCGAAGCCGGAGCTCGCGTGGCATCCACCAACGACGGTATGATGTCATACTAGTCAGGAAGCTGTAGCAGAATTGGCGCCAAGATTCATGGTATGATACTTTAACCATACAGTTGCCTAATAAATCTTCTTAGAATTACGCGGCTTCGATCATTTCTAGGCAACTCGCTCCAACTGTGTCATGGTACGTGTTCCAATAAAACCCGTCGGCTAAACGCCCTGCTCAGATTGGGCACCATCGCATAAGCTGCATAAGGCGCATCAACTAGGAGATACAATATCATTCTTGCGATCTCTACTCGTCAAAAAAAAAAAACGCCCCCATCCACGACCATTACCGACTCGAGTATTATACTAGGAAGCCACCTGTTGCTATGAGCGAGCCAAGCGTGGTTCTGGACTGTCCTCCCGGCATTAGTAAAGGCCGGACAGACTTTTTTTTTCCGGCGAGTGCTCGCGCGGCCGGATTGAAGCCGGACACTTTGTATGGGCGTTGCCACATTAAGTGTCCGGTTTCAATTCCGCCGCGCCTGTAGATTCAGAAGCAGGAGATCTCGAGAAAGGCTAGCGCTTTACTGTCACCGTATAAGATCAACCTTCAAGATGTGTTGGATCTCATACACTGGTATAAGCGATCCTGTTAACCCTCGGTTAAACTAATCCTATCCTAGGCCGGCAGAGACAGCGAATCACAAGTGTAAATATGGTAGTGGTTCCGGTTGCTTAATCCGACCTCGAATTTGATGTTTTGGCCAGAAACAAGTTAGTAAGCTACTCTTCACCCTACCGGGGAAGAACCAATTCCTTGAACGTAGATCCCTCTGATACCATTTTTGACAAAAAAAAAGACTCTCACCATGTAATCTCACAGAGAATTAAGTGGCGAAAAAGGGAAAGAAGCAAGAACGAACACAAGTTGCGAAATAATTTTCTGATAAAGATACCCGTAGCTAAAACCCCTGGAAACCTTGGGATTGCGGGAATCATTTGCTCACTGAATCTTTGATCCGAAAAGCGCAGGGGATTGGACAGGGCTCCCAGATCCACTGTCTGCAGTTTTCACCGCCCCCTATCTAACGCTACTGTTGTCGGTTATTCAATTCAGCAAATATTATCTCCCGAACCGTAGCATCCTACCAAGCCGTTTGAGAATTCCGGACACAAAACGGCGGCACTCGGGAAAACACTGTTCGCCCAGTGCACCATCCCCCGTGGTAGCGATACGGCACTCCACCGCCAAATCCCCCGGACCAGTGCAATCTCATAAACTCTATACCATATTTTTATTTTCCTTGAAAATAACGGGAGGGGCCGGCTCGGCGTGCATGAGAACAACTAGGTATGAGTGGTGCTTGTCCCTAGAGAACCAATCAATCGACGCTTACTCAAGTATCAAGTCGCTGAAATCGAGCATCGAAATCTCATAGTTCTCATGCATACCGAACCCGGTTCTGTTCTTTTTATTTTCGTCTGGTATCAGGCCTCAAGCGAGCTGTTGGTACACAAAAGCGAATCCAAGGCAACCGCATTGACGAAATGCACGACGGCTGCCAGTCAGCCACCACACAAATGAATGGGAGATCACGGATTGGATAGGCCGAGTAGGGGGAAAAAATCTACGCTAGCGCCAATCCGACTTCTTACAGATTTTCCTGGGGTAGGGTTTGTCCGTGAACACTGGCCGTAGTTTGTATGCAGCTAATTACGCCATTAACCGAAAGAGAAGAAATTCCGTTAACGCTTTGCGATTTTTTTGTTTCGCTAAGGGGGGTATTCATGACAACTTGACCAGTGTTCGCTGACTAACCCTGGTATCTGAGGACATAAGTCACTGGACAAAGGTCTCGGTGATGCTGAGTCGTAGCTGACTAAGCAGTTTTAGGAGATGGATGTCCGCTTCATGTAAATCCAGCCGCCACATATCATAATATTATTATGTAGTATCATACCACAAGATATAGTTTCTCTCACAAATCCCCCCTTCTCCGCCAAATATGTCCCAAGATCCCTCAAATAAAAAAAAAGAATTTCACTCTAAGGCCAGGTTTGGCACACAAGAAAAATGGCGCTCTTCAGACCTCCACGACACACCCCTGCTACAAATGAAATATTGCAACCTTGTGCCTTTTTGATGATATCTCAACCTACAGGCCTCCTACTAGACTTCTCCGTTCACCACAATAGCCACAATGGCAGCTACTATCTAAATATCGAACCTTTTGTACCTATTCGCCAAAGATGTCTGAGATTTGGCAAAAACGACCTTTTTGGAAAAATGATATTTCGTCGAATAGTGGCATGCCAAACAGGGCTTAAATACGCATCGATCCGATCTATTTCCAGGGGGGTATTTAGATTGATTGATTTTTAAGACTTTCTACCTCTGTCAATTAGCGGGGATGTTGAATTGTTGTATTCCCGACAGTACCGTAAAAATTCAAATAGAAGAGAATTGTGCTAGGACGTTGGAATTCCCATCTCAGCTAGGCGAGGGGAAAACACCGCAAACCCCTCGTTGAGACATAACAAAAGGAATATACGAGGCGCCTTACTAGGAGAGGCAACTCCAACGTCCTAGCACATTTCTCTTCTATTAGAGGGATTTCGGAGCACAAAGTTAGGGATCGCTATCGCTGTGACAATAGTGTTTACTATGGCAACAAGCGAACTTGAAAAATAGGGATTTCGGAGATTCTGCAAGAGTTAGCTGTGATGTTTGCTTGTTGCAACGTGGGTTAGGGCACGCTGCCAATGTTTACCTCACCAAAGGGAATCGGCATCTTCTAGCTTAGCTAACCGAACTTTAAGCGTATCATGATACGTGATCTCTTAAGTGAGACCTGAGCCCTAACCTGTGACCCGTTGCCGCCGCAACAAGCTAGAACTAACCAACTTTCTTGCTCCGAAATCCCTCTATTTGAGTTTTTACGATAGGTGGAACGTTGCCTTTTGGTGGCAGAGTGCTACCCTGGTACTCCTTGGGTATGATAGCCACCTGGTAGGGATTAGTCATAGGTTACATGGACCGTGGCTAAAGAAAATAAAGGTTGATTAACCTAGCCACAGCCCACGTGACCTGACCGATGACTAACTCGAGGTAGGGGGAGTGCGCCACCGAATTGAAGTCGGACACTCTTTTCCCGTGCTGATCGCCCCGCCAGCAATGAGCAGCCAATGCCAATCCAGTCGTCCCGTCCATCCAAGACAGGGCGAGGACGACAAAGGATGAGACAGTCTCATCCTAGAGTAAATTTTACCAGAGTGTTGAAAGATACTGTGCAAAATGGACCCTTTTTATATCGTGTCTAATTACCGATTGTGCTGTCTTGCATGGGCTCATTGCTGACGGAGCGATCGGCATGAGAAAAAGAGTTCAATTCGGTACGGTAGCACGCTCGCGTTGCCGGAATTAGCCATGCGTCTCATGGACTGTGGCTACGTTAATCAATGTTTATTTTCTTTAGCCACTGTCAATGTGACCTATGACTAATCCCGACGAGGTGGGTACTTAAGGACAGTACCGTGAATTCTTTTGCGATTCGCTATCTGAGGATTCCTACAAGTAGAGACCGAGTCATTAGCCCAAGATAAGTTTAGTTTGGAAAGCTGAGAAGATCAAACAAGGCCAAGGCACTCAGGCTATACCATGTTAGGAAAGTACTATTCCATCTCAAGAAACTTTGTCTCTAGATCCCGGGATTTGCAACCTAACCGAGATGGCGAATGGCCAAAGTTTTTACTACTCGAGTACAGTCCCATTCCAAAAGTTCTCGCACCCTGGCTGGTACCGTGACAAATTTCCATACCAGATGTATTATCCCATGGACCGATGAGACATGCAGATTCACCGCCTTCCTAACATGGTAGTCAGATGCGGAACCCTTGGCGCTTGAGGTTGATAGAACAACTCACGTGATATCAAAATTTAGTTCTTCTGAAATGTGCATAGAGCACAGTCTCCCAAAGGGTTGCGAGGTTCTCGAGTTGCGAGAGTCGTAGTGTGGGAACTGGTACTCGAGTACATGCTTGCACTTAAGTCAAGGCTTAGCCTAACAGAGAAACTTCAATACCAAGAGCAAACAAGAAAACTATCAAAGAAAATTTAAAAGCGAGGTTGACGATGGGAAAATTCATGCCCGGTGGCCAAGAGCGCCACCACTCTCGCAACTCGAGAATCTCCACGAGCCTTTGGGAGACTGTAGAAGATACAGAAGAAAGTAATTATACAAGACTAGGAGACAGTATGAAAATCCAGAAAACACCCATTCCGCTTGCAAAGTCGTATCTCACATAGTGAGCACCAAATTCCCATATCGCTAACCTTCATTTGTTGTAGTACTGAGACCCGATTCCGTGCCGGAGGAGGATATTTCGGATTTCCATGGGTTTTCTTATAGCGGCAGTTCCAACACTGCTGTTTTTTGTTGGCTTGCAAGCTCTGCCGATGGTTACCAGTTGTGCGAAAAGAAAATGGAGGCAATGGGGTTTTGGAGGTAACATAAGATCTCAGGTCGGGCTTTGGTGGTGAGTTGAGTGGATGTAGTTGAGAAGTAGCCGTAGTAACAAGCTCCAAAGTAAGGTAAGACCGGAAGACCTTGTGAACCTTCTTTGGGTTAGTAAGACGAGTAATTATGTACATATTGGTAATTGTAGTATCAAGTATCCAGAACCATAAGGGTAGTCAATTCCGTCTGCTACTCTGATGGCAGGGGTAGTTGCTTCGCAGCTGGTCGGCAATGTCTACTCCGCCCATGTACTTGTTATAGTCGTTAACAAGAGTGGGAATTGGGAGAAGCTTTTCGTTTTCGTGGTGTGCGAAGGGCTTCCGAGCAGCACTTGCATTAGTACTTGTTTTTTTGGGCTTCTTCTGCTTGCTGTAGGAGAGCTGATGAAGGTTGTGAATTGTAGTTAAAAACAATACAGTATTGTTGTCCTGCCATAGGGCAGCACAGACTCCATTTACCACTATACCAGAGAGGTGATTCCACTCCAGTAGCCGGGATGTTACCTCCTTGCCAATCGCAAAGGCAGGAGGAAAGTCATGCCGCTTAGCTCGTGTTGTTCCTGCAGCTCCGATTCCATGATCTCGTAGGTGTTGGAATAAAGGAATTGTCGTAAAATAATTATCCATATACATATTAAACAGGTGGGAATGGAAGGGAAGGGAAAATACAAGACGGCATACTGCCTGGGTAGTCGGAGAAAAACAACGGGACAGTCTTTTCTTTTCTTCCTTGGAGAGGACTCTACCACTTGAGTTGAATAAAGCAAGCGCTCGGTCTTCTGTAAGCTGAGTGAACGAGTCTGTTTTGTAAACTGGCTAACCTCATTGCCAGAATGGCCGGAATAAAACAAAAAAAGGTAAGTATACCCTTGATCACATAGGGTTTAGATCTTATACCCTTGATCTATTGGCTTTCCAGGTAATTTGATAGTATGAGCTGACCGGCCTTTACAAAGTACCATCATCTCATCGAAAGAGAGATTAGAGGATGGGAGGACGAAAGACTGGTAGCACTCTCGAAGATGGGAGGCTAATGGTTCCATCTTCTTCCGCCAATTCGCCTGATCGTAGGTTTCATCGGGAGGCGATATATGAAAGTAGCGTTTAATTTGGAGATACCGATTACATGACATAAAGTGCATTATAGGGTCCTGTCTCTCCCGCTTCCAGTGGTCTTCCAATGCTGGCTCCGGATGAACACCCATCCATATCTGGTGTCCGATAAAGATTTTCATTTCCAGCATACTAACCGGACACCATGGCCGAAGACATGACCCTATTTATATTGGTACTTATTTATTTTTAAAGTAATCGGAACATGAGTTACCTGACTGAAGAGATGGACTACTACTACTATTTCCACACAATTAGGTACCTGTGAAGGCATTGGTTATACCATAACTAGATCACTCACATTTTCTCATCCCGGTTGGGCAAGGCTTCATTACCAAGCTGGCTCACGACTTGAGATTCATAGATGAGGGGATCAGCCAGGAGTCTAGTAGGCTGGCTATCTGGGAGGCAAATTAACTTGCTGATCGGAGTTGAATCCTGATTTTGTGCGCCAGGTGGTTCTGCTATGAGTGTACACAAATCGTCTGCTAACGCTTGCACAAGCATCGTTAGTACGTCTTATATATTTGGTGTATGGGAGCTTTACCTAGTTGCTTGCTCAAGAGAGACCGATGAGGAGTATTGTCTTGAGCAATATACTCCGAGCTCTGTGCCCAGGCAGAGGGCATACCATCACTCATCTCTGCCAAAGATAATGAACCCCTATTCTCGCCCACTCTTTTAAGCTCTGCATACCGATTGGTATTAACCACCATTTGGGCTAATAGGTCATTGCTGAAAAAGAGATCGAAGAGCTCCAAAGGCTTTGGGTTACCTGCAATTGATGCAGGAAGAATAGGTGTTGTTGAATGCCTAGGAAACGGACTTTCGTAGGCATCAAATTCTGGCGGATCTGGAAGACTTTCTAGGATTTCTAAATCCTCTGCACGTCTCTTTTTTGATTTCTCTTCTCTCTTTTTCGCATCATTTCTCTTTCCTTCTCCCGCTCTCCCCACCGCTTTAGTCTTTTTGGCCTGCCTAAGTAGACCCAAGAGAAGATAAGCTACTGTGATTCCTATAGTGTCGGAGGTTGAAAACTAATGTTATAAGCACTCGATCGGAGGAAGACTGATGGAAGAAGGACAACGTAGAGTTTCACTGGGCAAAGGATATCAGGGACGGGCTTGTATTGTTATGACCTACCGAGTTACCATTGAGGCCGTTATCGACCCTTTAAATACATGAATCTTTTCCTGTTCTTCCGGAAGTCTCTCGAACCAAGTCGCCCTATTTTCCCACTTTATCACCCAATTGCTTTACCCCGCTTGAGTACCCCTCTTACCCCTCTTGCCCCTGCTTCCCTACCCCGCTTTCCCCTAACTTCGCATCCTTCACCGAATACCTGAGTCCGGTGAATCCCCCGGTGTTGTTCTCCCATCTTCTAACACTCTAAGGATCGTGTAAGCAGGGCGCCGGTGATTAATAACACCTCCCCTCACCGGTGCTCTCCTTCCGTGCTTCAAGAACAGGGTTTCTGGCTTCACTGCCAGTGTCGTGCTCGTTAAACTGCAGCCTACTAGTATGTACTGACAGATCAATAAGACCTAAGGCCAGATTATGCTTTGTGAATGCTGGTTGCGGGAGTGCCTTTGTGAAAATATCGGCAGTCATTTCGCTTGTGGGGCAGTAGGCAAGGTGAATCTTTTTGCTTTCGACGTGCTGGCGAACAAAATGGTATTGTATGTCAATATGTTTTGTTCGTACGTGGAATTCTGGGTTTCTGGCTAATCCGATTGCACCCTGGTTGTCTATATAGATATTGCTTAGTTCAGATGAGTGTCCATGTGCTCCTAGGTCCAACAGCAGAGTCTGCAGCCAAATCGATTCTTTTACGGCCTGAGTTAGGGCCATGTATTCCGCTTCAGTTGACGAGAGGGCAACGGTTGTCTGCTTCTTACTGTTCCACAAGATGGATACTCCATTGAGCATAAACGAATATCCTCGGATGGATCTCCGGTCATCTCCCGATCCCCAGTCTGCGTCACTAAATCCACCTGCAATACCGCGTACTGTGTAGCACAACCCGCGATTTGGTGTACCTGCAAGGTACCGAAATATCCTTTTGACTGCGGTCCAGTGAGTGGTGTTGGGATTGGTACTGAATTGGCTAACCTTGGAGACAGCATATGAAATGTCGGGCCGGGTTCCGAGCATTGTGTACATCAATGAGCCGACCGCCCATTGGTGATTTCGTTTTTCTGTCTGGCTTGCCTCAAAGTTTTGGCTACTCTTCGCAAGTCTTATATGAGGATTTGCTGGAGTACTTCTGGGGTTACAGTGGTCCATATTGTAGGTTTCGAGGATATTTTTGATGTACTTGGTCTGGGATAGGTGTAGGGTTCTGAGGGTCCTGTTTCGTTCAATCTCCAAGCCTAAAAATGTTCGCAGTTCTACAAGGTCCGTCATTTTGAATTCCTGGTGGAGCTTGATGCGAATTCAATTAATCTGCGGAATGGTTGGTGCGGCCAGTACCAGATCATCCACATACAGTAATAGGATTATCTGCCGCTCATAGTTAATAAATAGACTATGATCGTTCTCGCTGCGAATGAAACTATTAGAGCGAAAGAACTTGTCGATTCTGCCATACCAAGCACGCGGTGACTGTTTTAATCCATAGATAGATTTAAGCAGCCTGCAGGCGATTGGTGCTTGGTATTCATGTGTCACGTGCTTCGCAGGTACATTGACTCCCTCCGGAATCTCGATAAAAACTGTTTCTTCTAATTCACTGTTCAGGAAAGCCGTTTTCCCGTCCATTCGGCATATTTCCCAATCCCTCTCACAATCCAAGGCCAAGAGCGTCTGTATTGTCGCAAACTTTGCCACAGGGGCGAACCTTTCTTCATAATCCATTCCGGGCTTCTGGCTATACCCTTTAGCCACTGGTCGGGCCTTATAGCGCCCATCATCTTTTTTTCAAAAAAGCCAACCACAACGCATCGCACTTATGTCCGCTGGCAGCGTCTCCAACACCCATGTGTTATTCTTGGCTAGGGATGTCAGTTCAGATTCCCAAGCCTTCTTCCATTTATCCTTTTCGCTGCTATTTAGCGCGTCATTTAAAGTCTGTGGTTCTGGCTCTACCCCATTTGCCAGTAGCGCATAGTTGGCATGCCTGACAAACATTGCATCTCTTCTGCGATTTCTTTCTGATCTCCGCCGCTCCACCTCCTGTTGACCCCTTTCCCCCCTTTGCTCACTTTCCGCAATGGCTAGCCATGGGCGCACAACAATCGTGTCCTGCATATTAGGATTCGCTAAGGGTTCGATCTCGGCTGGCGGTATGGTAATTCTCTCAATGCTATGATAGTCATTGGGCGCCATTTCCCTTATTTTCTGTATCTCAGTAATCGTTTTTGGTTTCCATACCACGGTTGACTTTTGTTCTTGGGTCTCCGGCTCCAGTGTGTCCGACGAGGATTCATCTATTATCACATCTCTTGATACGAGAACTCTCTTTTTCTCCGCATTGTATAAGCGCTATACTTTTGACCCCGCATCCTCCTCATATCCTACCAGGATCCATTGTACTGATTTCGCATCTAGTTTGCGTTGTCTCTCTTTTGGTATGTAAACCCAGGCCGTAGAGCCGAATACTCTAAGATGCCCAATTCCTGCTTCCTTTCCTGTCTAGTGCGCTAATGGGGAAGTATTGTTCGGACTTCGTGAAGGCAAACGGTTATGGATATGGGCAGCTGTAAATACTGCAAATCCCCAAAAGGCAGAGTCCAGTTTGGAGTCTTGTAGTAACGTGATTCCCGGGGAAGTGGCTCACGACAGGGATCCGGCTCACCCATAGCAACCATGGGAAAATCTAATTCACATTTAATTATCTCAGTAAATAATTGAGAAACCACCTGGAGAATCAAGGGCCAAGTACTTTGGAATATAGAGAATCTGAAAATTGAGCTTTTATTTGTGTAGTCATCAAGTGTTACTCAGATATGGTGATTTTAAGATTGCCTCTTTCATAAATAAATCATAGCCTTTCATTAGCATAAAAAAATTGAAACCCCTTGAAGAATAATATTAAAAAATGGATACCAGGATAATATAAGTCTTATATATTCAGAATAATCAGGTTTTAATTTTCTTCATAGGCATTTTTGAATGCAGATGTTGTTAAAAAAGAGGTAGAAAATACATACAAATTACATACAAATTAGACCAATTCTACCATGGAATATCTACATACATAGTTGACCTATATTTTCAATATCTTGACATACCTTTCACTATCATATCCTAAGTGAGTTTATACATTTTAAAGGGAAATAAAAATGTTTTGCATAATTTGTGTGTTGATCAATATGACACTATCAAAATGTAGAAATAAATCCTTATAGTATCTTTAAAATACAATAATAAATTATTTAAATGAATAATAGGTTATGAGATTCACTCAACAGCCCTAGGAAGTCTAGTAGTACTCTTTAGGGCCAGTTTCAAGGATAGTTGTTGATCAGATTCCATATTAATTACTACTAATTACAAATCAACAATCATCTTTCTATCACCTATCATAATAAATATATATTCTAATCCAACCTACTGGGTGTCTACTCTGTCTACTAAAACTTCGCTAATTGGGAATTGACTAGCTGTTATTCAAATGATGGAATTTTGACTTGTAGATGGTTTGTATGAGTCTTACTAGTTATATAGCAATCATTTTTAAGTACATGTGAAAAATATATAAAGCCTGTATTTATCTAACTTTAAACTTCATATACTAACTTCAGATATCATTATAAAAGTTATTCCAAGACATTGAGTTCATATGTCAACTATGTATGCAGATATTCCATGGTAGAATTGTTCTAATTTGTTTGTAATTTGTATGTATTTTCTACCTCTTTTTTAACAACTTCTGCATTCAAAAATGCCTATGAATAAAATTAAAACCTGATTATTCTGAATATATAAGACTTATATTATACTTGTATCCATTTTTTAATATTATTCTTCAAGGGTTTTCAATTTTTTTATGCTAATGAAAGGCTACGATTTATTTATGAAAGAGGCAATCTTAAAATCACCATATCTGAGTAACACTTTATGACTACACAAATAAAAACTCAATTTTCAGATTCTCTATATTCCAAAGTACTTGGCCCTTGATTCTCAAGGTGGTTTCTCAATTATTTGTTGAGATAATTAAATGTGAATTAGATTTTCCCATGGTTGCTATGGGTGAGCCGGATCCCTGTCGTGAGCCACTTCCCCGGGAATCAGGTTATACAGCGCGCATTTTCCATTAGTGTCCAGTTCATTCTTTCTGCAACGCCATTTTGGGATGGTGTATATGGTGGGCTGACTATATGCTGGATTCCAGAGTCGGCCAAATACTTCTGGAATGTCTTGTTGATGTATTCTCCACCTCCGTCGCTTCTGAGAGATTTAATTTCCCTCCCACTAGTCTTTTCTGCCCGTGCGCGGTATGCCTGAAATGTGACAAGTGCCCCATCCTTTGAGTACAATATGCAAACGCTAACACGACCGCTCATTTCATCCGTAAAGGTGATGAAGGAGCACTCGCCATTCACACCTGGTGTATGCATTGATCCGCATAGGTCGGTGTGCACAACCTTTAGGAGTTCATTTACCTTTTCTCGTACCTTTGTTTCTGCCTCTTTGTGCTGCCTTCCTAAGGCACATATCCCACATATCTTCGCCTCGCTTTCCTTTCCAGGGCCAACATCTATTCCAGACACCTTGGAAGCTAGATATTGAATTGTTGAGTGATCCAGTGTTTGGTGGCAGAGTCTCCAGTGCCATGTTTCCAGTATGGCGCTAGAGGATTGATTTGTACTTAGTCCGAGGTTTGCGCTATTTGCTGGATTGGATTTAGTGGTTGAGGGGGGAGTATTTCGGATAAGGTGATACAAGCTTCCACTTCGGTATCCAAGTGCAATCTTCGCTTGCCCATTGTTTATAAAGCAGATACTACTTCCAAACTCTACAGCATATCCCGCATCTACCATCCGAGCGACAGCAATGCGGCTTGCCGCCATGTTGGGCACATGCCACACATCCGTTAATCGTATCATACCAACCTCCGTCGTAAGCTCAATATCACCTATTCCATATGCTTGGATCTTGGTACCATCTGCGATAGTAATTTCCCGTGATTTGCTTACTGTTGTATAGGTACAGAACTCAGTTCGGTAGCATGTGAGATGTTGACTCGCACCAGAGTCAATAATCCAATTGCTGCTGGGGAGACATTGGGGATCTTCGGCCAGAAAGGTAAATTCCTTGGTTCTTGTTCCGGTTCCAGAAGCTTCTTCCGCCTTACGCTTAAAACAATCCTTTTTCCAGTGGCCACTTTTCCCGCAGTGGTAAAACTTTGTTGTATTTGGGCGTTGCTGTCCCATGCTTCTTCTTTCGTGTGGGACTGTATTGCTAACACTTTCACGGAACCTAGGACGAAATCCTCCCCTTCCTCTCCCATTAAAGGTAGTTCCTCCGCGGCCCCTAAAACTTGTCGATCCCATTGGTGGTCGCTGTGCTGTCAATGCCGATTCTGATGTTTCTCTTCCGCCATTATTTGTATTCGGAACTTGGTTGATCTGTCTTCTGCCAGATTCCTGCAGGAGTCTGCCTGCCATCGTGTCGAACGTAATGGGCTCACTCCGTGATTGTAAGGCCATTACCAATGGCTCATGGGATTCGTGTAGGCTTAGTGTCAAATTGTCACTAGCTCGGTATCATTCATTCCTTTCCCATCCTCTGAAAGGCTTCTTAGCTGATTAGCTAATTCCCTAAAAGCATTTAGATGTTGTGCCATATCGTCACCCTCAGACATTCTGAGGCTCTAGAGCCGTTGCATCCACACCATCTGCCCATTCATTCCTATTCCTTGATGTACTTCTTTGAGTGCCGCCCAAGCCTCTTTCATTGTGGTTGCATCCTGAATGTATGGGATCTGCGAGTCCTTTATGTTTAGGGTAATAATAGTGAATGCCTGGTCGTCCTTACTTGCGCTAACTGTACTCGCAGGGTCTTCGATTGCCCCCAATAGGTCCTTCTCCTTCAGGATACGAATGATCCTGAACTGCCAGGCATTATAATTGCTCTGGCCAGTTGCCATAGCTCCATCAAGCTTCTCAATCGATTGTGTGAGCGAGGTCGTACTCCAACGGGATTTTTGTCACCAGGACTCATTGTTACGGGGTAGCCAACACGGTAGGATTCGGGGCTAACTAGGCCGAGGACATTCGAGACAATGGAATATAGGTCAGGAAGGCTCAAGAAGAATTGTTTGATAAAGTAATAGAAGAATATCGTAATAACTTATAATATTGTTAAGATCTCTTCTCCGTTGCTTGATGTTCTTCTCAACCATCGGAGAGAGCCCTACTATTTATACTAATGTTCACGCTACTTTGACTTCTCTAGTAAAGAAGTATCTTTCTAAGAATTCAGTTCGTCAGAACAAAGTGCGAACACTGTTTGACCCTGAATCTTGCCCAGCTT